>LSQX01281970.1_pt1 | contig 60265 bp, 49 predicted proteins | sample 654561 | NCBI WGS metagenome assembly LSQX01 (sample SAMN04489861, study PRJNA283612) | anaerobic digester metagenome | isolation source: 4 biogas reactors fed with cattle manure at either 37C or 55C with and... | place: Denmark: Kongens Lyngby | collected 2014
ATCTTTTTTGTGCGGTGTTGCCTTAGATGCAATATTTACAATGTTTTTAAAATAGTTTTACAAAAAAACATAAAGGACAGGTGCGGCGGATGTTTATTATTGAAGCAACATACGATATTGACGAGCTTTTAAGGTACAATTTTCATATACACACGACATTTTCAGGCTGCGCAAAGCCCGACATGATTCTTAAGGATATCGTCGCCGAGGCGGAGCGCTGCGGGCTTGAAATAATCGCGTTGACCGACCATTCAAATCTTGGCGACAATCTGCGTGTTGTGTCTGAAAACACCCCTTTGCTGCGGGAGCAGCTTGCGGCTGTCGAGACAGACGTCAAGGTTTTAATCGGCTCTGAAATTTCCGCTTACGGCGTGGGAAAATATTCCGAAACAAAAGAGTTTTGCGAAACGCTTGATTACCGCCTGTATTCGCAAAACCATTACCACCTGTCATTTTGGGAGCAGCCCGAGGACAAAAGCCCGCGCGGTTATGCCGTGCATATGCTTGCCGTCCTTGAGGAGCTTTTTAAAAGCGGCAGAGCCGATTGTGTGGCACATCCTTTTTCAGGCGGATACATCAGAACTCTTTCGGAGGAAGAAAAGCTGAAGGTGCCCGATTGCATAACAGACAATGAACTTGGCGATATACTTGAAAAAGGTGAAAGGGCGGGATGCGCGTGGGAAATAAACGCGGGCGAATTTTGCTTTTTGAGCAAGTTTTCAAAAAGATACTGGGATATAGGGCGTGAAGTCGGAGTCCACTTTAATTTCGGCACCGACGGTCACACGCTGAAAAATGTTGACACCCGCGGCTTCGCTGGCATTATAAAAGATATAATAAAATAAAAACATCAGCTTAATCAGTCTGTTGTTGACTTGATTGTACAAAACACAGAGCCTATTGCTTGCTTTTGCTGCTTTTGGCTCTGCTTTTTTGTTTTGCGTTATGATATCACATAAAAAGGATAACTTTTAAAAATGGGAATTATAATGCAATTTATGATTTAAAGGGTGTATAAAATGCTGGATTTATTGTTTTTTGACAAAATAACTGTATCTTCCGCAATTACAATATGAACAAGGTATATACAACCTTTGTGACAAACAACACAACATGTATTTTTTGGATTAAAAAAAGCTGAAAAGGTGTTGTGCAAACTATACAAAATCTGACACCTTGGATAGGTAATTTTAAACAGGCATACAAAGTTGGGAAAATAGTGTTGACATTGTCAATTATATATGTTAACTTGCATATTGTGATGTAGGAAACAACTTTTTCGAGGAGTTAATTATGGATTATTTTAGAACGACTTGGTTTATAATGGCGTTGCTCATTGTTGTTGCGCCGGTAGGCATTATTGCAATGTGGCTGTTTAAAATTGATTGGGACAGAGAAGCGAAGGTGGCTTTAAGCGCCATTTTCGGAATGCTCTTTGTTTTCCTTTGTGTCGCAAGTGCTTCAAGGACAAAGCTTGACACCGAGATAAATGCGCAACAGACCGTCGTCGTGACAGAATCGACAACGAAGATCAGGGTTTACAGAGATTATTTCAAGCCCTTGTTAACTGAAACTGACGAAGCGACAATGTCTTAAGCTATAAGCACTGTTGCCAATTTGCATACATCCTGCGAAATGTGTCGGCGCCGTCCGTCTTTTCGCAGGTTTTTTATTTTTAGGCGCGCCGATACAAGCCTTAAAGCGGCAAAAGTTGCGGCTGACACGCTTAGGATTGCCGCACCGCGCCGCAATAAAAGCGGCTGTTGCGACAGACGCGCAAGCAAAACGCACCCACAAGCGTGAGTGCGTAAAAATGCGGCGGCTCGCCGCTGTCTTTGACCGACAAAAAAGATGCCGCATAATCGCGGGTGATAAGAGAAAAAGCCACGCACCAACGATAGTGCGCGACTTGTCCGCGGCGACTCGCCGCTGGTGCGGACGAAGGGATTTGAACCCTTACTCCTAAGAACCGGTTCCTAAAACCGGCGCGTCTGCCAGTTCCGCCACGCCCGCGTTTGACACCTTTTTTTAAAAGATATAAAAATGGAGCGGATGACGAGGCTCGAACTCGCTACCTCCACCTTGGCAAGGTGGCGCTCTACCAGATGAGCTACATCCGCAATCACAAGATAGATTATACCAACAACTTATTTTATTGTCAATATATTTTAATCCGAAAAGCAGGCGAGGCTTGCTTTTTTTATATATTTTCAAATGTATAATTGACATCTTTCTGCGCGTTTGTTAAAATAATGCCAATACATCAGTTTGTGAGTTGATTTTATGCTTTTGTGTATCGACATCGGAAACACCAACATCACGCTCGGCGCGTTTAAAAACCATGAGCTTGTCTTTGTGTCGCGGCTTGCGACGGAAAGTGACAAGACCGACGATCAATGCGCCGTCGAGCTTAACAATATCTTTCGCCTGTACGGTGTTTCACCTTCAAACTTTGACGGCGCGATAATCTGCTCTGTCGTTCCCGAACTTAACAGGTCGGCATTTTCAGCAGTCAAAAAGCTTTGCGGAATTGAGCCTATGCGGCTTTCCGCCGGTGTAAAAACAGGCGTAAACATATTGACCGACAACCCTGCGGAGGTGGGGGCGGACCTTGTCGCGGGAGCGGCGGCGGCAGCGGCTGAATATGCCCTGCCTTGCCTTGTTATCGACCTCGGCACAGCGACAAAGGTCAGTGTGATAGACGAAAACGGCGCTTTTTTGGGCTGCGCAATAGCGCCGGGAGTTAATATTTCGCTTGAGGCGCTTTCCGCGCGAACATCACAGTTGCCGAGAATAAGCTTTAAGGCGCCGTCTGGCGTCATCGGGAAAAACACTGTCGACAGTATGCAGTCAGGCATAATTTTCGGCACAGCCGCCATGATAGACGGCATGTGTGATAAGATTGAGACGGAGCTTTGCCGCGAGGTCAAAACCGTAATCGCGACAGGCGGCCTTGCGGGCGACATTGCGGGATTCTGCCGCAGGGACATAATCGTCAATCGTGAGCTGATTCTTGAGGGGCTGCGGCTCATATATGCCAGAAACAACGCTCAAAAGTCGTCGGCAAAGTAGTCCGCGCAGCGAAACTGCAGCGCCGTATCTTTTTTGGAGCGGCAGCGCAGGTTCTTTATATAAATATTTTTTGCGCCGCATCTTTCTTTGGAGCGGCAGCAAGGGGGAAATCACTTTGTCAAACACACTTACGCATCAAGACTCACTGCGCAATTTAATCCTCAACTCAATTTTCACGGCGCTTATTATCGTGATGACCGTTGTTCCGTATACGGGATACATATCATACGGCGGCGTGATTGAGGTTACGACACTGCACATCATAACAGCTTTGGGGGCCGTGTGCCTCGGCTGGAAAAGCGGGGCGGTTACAGGCGCTGTCTGGGGGCTTACATCACTTTTGCGCGCCTATATTGTTTACCCGGTATACCTCGCCTATGGCTTCGGCAACATTTTTGTGGCAGTTGTTCCGAGAATAATTGTCGGCATTGTCGCCGGCGGATTATTTTCGCTGCTCAGGAAAACAAAGCTGGACACCTTCATCTCATCAGCCGTTTCAGCGGCGGCGGCGACGCTCACGAACACAGTTCTTGTGCTTTCGTCAATGAATATATGGCTGAAGTTTTACGGCAAAGAATATTCAAGCTTTTTCGACACTGTTAAAAGCATTTTCAGCACAATCATTGCCGTAAACGGCCTGATAGAATTGACAGCCGCCGTAATAATAGTCCCCGTAGTTTATAAAGCAATTTCAAAAAGCTTAGAAAGCCACACAACATAAGCCGTCTCATTTTGCGGGCGGAGCTTTTCCGCCCGCCGGTGAACGGCTTTGTCGTTTTGGTTTTTGTTTTAATCACTCAAGATAAAAGACCTGTGTCAGCTTTGGCTGCGCCCCGGTGACAGGGTCCATTTCCATCACCATCACATCTTTCATATATTCGTTCCATCTGCTTACGATCGGGCTTTCCGCTTGTGTTTTAGCGGCGAAATCAACACCTTTTTCACATTCATAATAGCCGAAAAGCTCGTTGCCCGTTATCCATATGGTGTAGTTTCGTATGCCCGCCGATTTTAAAAGAGCTTTAAGCTCGGGCCAGATATTGTCGTGCCTTTTTTTGTATTCGTCAAGCATTCCTTCCTTTACCGTTGCTTTCCAAGCATATCTTTCCATTTTTACACCCCGTTAATATTCAAGATTTTTATAAACCGCTGAAAAGTCGTCAAGAGAAAATTTTTCGGCGCGGATATTTAAGTCAAAACCCACCTTTTCGAGAGCTTCTTCAACCTTGTCTTTTTGCAGCGAAAGCCCGGCGCTGATAGAGTTTGCCGCTGTTTTTCTGCGCTGGCAAAAAGCGGCGCGCACAAGGCGGAAAAACTTCTTTTCGTCGTCGACAAACACAGGAGGCTCGTCCCTTATCGCCAGTTGAATTACAGAGCTGTCCACCTTTGGAGAGGGAACAAACGAGTGTCTTGAAACTCCAAAAAGCTTTTTGGCTGACGCGTAGTAATTAACAGCCACAGTCACGGCACCGGCGCTTCTGCTCCCGACCTCGGCGCAAAGCCTGTCGGCCGCCTCCTTTTGAACCATGACAGTTAAGCTTTTAAGCGGCAGGCGGCTTTCAAGCAGGTGCATTATTATCGGCGACGTGATATAATAGGGCAGATTCGCGCAGACGCAGACATCCATGTCCTCAAACCTTTCGGCTATGAGACTGCACAGATCCGCTTTCATCACGTCCGAGTTGATGATTTCAATGTTTTTAAAATCGGCAAGCGTTTCAGATAAGACGGGCAAAAGGGCTTTGTCCACTTCAAATGAAACAACCTTTTTAAAAAGCTTCGCAAGCTCGCGGGAAAGCACGCCTATTCCGGCGCCGATTTCGATTACACCCTCTCCGCCGCCGCTTTCAAACGCCGCTTGCGCCATGCGCGGACAAACTGAAGGGTTAACGAGAAAATTTTGCCCGAGCGACTTGGAAAATTTAAAATCGTTTTTTGACAGCAGCCTTTTCACAGTCGCCAAATCGGAAAGATCAAGCATTTTTTATGTTCCTTTCAAGCCTATGCCTTAAGGATATCAGAAACCTGTTTAATAATCAACACAATTATGCCCGATTACACGTCAGCCACATCCGCTTTGACACACATCAGTTATATATCCATAAATACACGCCATTTATGTTTGCTCAATTATACCTCAATCATGATTTTCGCTTTTGCTTTCGCTCGTTTCTTGACTTTTTCTTTCGCTTGTTTCTTGGCGTGTGCTTTCGCTGTCTTTGCGAAGAGTTAAGGGTTCTTCCTCTTCCTTTAAATATTTTGAAAGCTCGGCTGTAAACACAATCCCGTCGTCGTTTGCAACAAGGCTGTATCTGCAAATCTCAGTCTCAAAATATGTTGACGTATTCTTTTTTATTTTTTCGTTGTCAGACAAACACAGCGAGCCCGACACGGCGTTCACATCCTCACCATAATCCGCAGTGAGTGCCGCGGCTGCCGCTTTGGATATATTGCAAAACGCCTCCGTCGGTGTTTCACCGCCGAATGTTTCCGTCACGCTTAGCGACGATATTGTTCCGTCTTTTTCCGAATTGAGAGTGAGGAGGATATCACCGCTGTCAGACGTGTGTATAAAACACTCAAATTCTTTGCAGTCGCCAAAATTTATCACTGTCGCTTCCGAAAGATTTATCATATGTTCTCCGCTTATTTTATTAAAGCTTTTTGCAAAAATCCATATGTCGGCCGAGCCGTCGCCGCTGCACGAATACAGCGTGAAAACCATAATCATAATCAGCAGCAAACAACAATTCTTTTTCATTTACACCTAAACCTCCCGTTATTTTGCATAATTTTTCTGTTTTAGTCTTAAACAACGCCTTGTTCATAGCTTGTTCACAATATGTAAACACGGCGGCTTTTTATTGGTGCTTTAATAGTTTAAATATATTAGCGCATACCTATGTTTTATGTCTTTACGAAAGGTGGATTATATATGATGAAAAAGCTGTCTAAAAAGGCAAAAACATCTTTAATAATTTTTCTTGTTTTGTTTTTGGTGATCGGCGCCGGAATTTTATATTATTTATTCAAGTTTGACAAAGGTTCAAAGGTCACGCTCACAAATGTAACTTACGGCAGCATAACACAAAAACTCGAAACCTCCGGGACTGTCGAGTCAGCCAATCGGCAAGCTTTTACTGTTCTTGAGGGGGTAAAGGTCGAAGAAGTGTTTGTAAGGGTCGGCGACAAGGTGGACAAAGGACAGCTGCTTGCGACGTTTGACACCTCCGCGCTGTCTGAAGTGCTAAGGGAGAAGAAAAAGGCGTTTGAATCCGCAAAGGCGGCATACAATAATTTTAAAACGGACGCGTCGGCGGCGACAGGCGAGCTGTCGGTCATCAACAAGGAGATTGCGTCTGTTGAGGCAGAGATGAAAGAGCTTCAGGCGGCGGTTGACAAGCAGAGCGGCAAGGCTTCCGACAGCTCCTCCGAAAACGAGACGGGAAACAAGCTGCGTGAATTTCTCGGGCTTGACGACAGCAATTCTATTTTGGGCGGGATTATAAATCTTTTGGGCGGAAATTCATCGTCGTCTTCGGCAGTGTCAAAAATACTTCAAGGCGGCAGCATCAGCAATTTTGACATTAAGTCACTCGGAGCGGCGCTCGGCAAAAGCGAGGAGGAGCAGCAGCTTATCTCTCTCACACTGGAGCTGGCACAGCTGAAGGCAAAGCAGCTTATACTTCAAACACAGACAAATTCGACACTCGAATCTGTTTACAAGCTTGTATATGAAAGCGCGGAAAAGGCATATAATGACGCCGACAAAACAATCAATGAGCTTAAAGCCGGCTGGTATGCAGAAAACGACGGGATTATAAGAGAAGTAAACATAGCTTCGGAAACTGTATACAAAGGAAAAAGCGACGGGCTTTCGGACAAAATGCCGATAGATGTTTCGGCGCTTTTGGGGATGATAACATCCGGCTCGTCGTCAAACATCACGGAGCTTATCAGCGGCCTTTTTTCCGACACATCCGGAGGAATTGTCGTTGAATATTATCCGTTTGAGGTGTCGTTTATACTCGGCAAATACGACGTTTCAAAGGTTCACATGGATCAGCCCGTGAGGGTCACCTCCGTCAGCGGAAAGGTTTTTGACGGGCAGATTGTATATATCAGTCCTGTCGCGTCCACGGAAAGCTCAATAAACATAAGCTCGCTGCTCGGCTCAAGCGGTTCCTCAAGCGGCGTTCAAATCAGAGTGTCACTGCCGAATCCTGATGAAAGCGTTATCATTGGCTTTGATGTTGATGTCTCGATAGATATTGAAAAATCTGAAAACGCTTTGCTGGTGCCGATGAGCGCGCTGCAATACAGCTCCGACGGCAAAGTTCAAGTCTTTGTCTATGACAAGTCCGACAAGACCTTAAAACAGACTCCTATCGTCACAGGTCTGTTTGACGGCGAAAATTATGAGGTCATTTCAGGACTCGGCAAAAATGATACTATTGTAAAAAGCCCCACGACCACGATGAAGGACGGCGACAAAATATCTGTACGCCTAATTGAAGATGTCTCCGAAAAAGAAAATGACGGATAATTTTCAAAGGGAGGGAAAAAAGTGCATCTGAGTGAAAATATCAGAATCGCGATTTTCAGCATACGCACAAACCTTATGCGGTCCCTTCTGACGATGCTGGGGATAATCATAGGCGTGTCGTCTGTTATTGCCATTATCGCAGTCGGCAACGGCGGCCGCGATTACATAATATCAATGATTGAGGATATGGGCTCCAGCACTGTCAGCATAATGGTCAACACCGGCGCTTCGACAAGCGAATATATAAGCAGAGACGATATCCAGGCAATAAAGCAGCTTGATGAGGTGTCCTATGTGTCGCCGACAGTTTTCGCTATCGGTAGCTGTTCGTCAGAACGCGTCACCGGAATCGCGCTGGGTCTTGCCGGAACGGCTGACTTTAAGCACATTATGAACGTCAACATTTTACACGGGCGGTTTTTCACGAATGAAGAATATATGGCGGGCAGCAGAGTTTGCATCATCCCTTCAATCGGTTCCGAGTCGCTTTTCGGCTATGAAAACTGTGTCGGTGAAACTGTTGATTTTACGCTCAACGGCAAAACAGAAACACTCCGTGTAATCGGTGTCAGCGACATGAGCATGACAGGGGAGTCGGCCGACTTTTCGAGCATGATGACATCCTTTGGCGGCGACCAGGCTTCGGCGGGTTCCGCCGTTATAATGCCCACGACTGTCCTTGACCCGCTCATGGGCAGCGACGGTTACTATGACGCCATCTATATCATGGCCGCGGAGGACAGTATGCTTGAAACAGTCGGCAACATGGTTCAAAATTTGCTTTACGCGCGCCACGGCAATTACGGGAGCGGAGCTTATACTGTCACTAATATGGCGACTTTTATTGATTTGCTCGACTCCGTAATAAAAATTCTGACGACATTTATTGCCGGAGTGAGCGGCATATCACTTGTCGTCGGCGGCATAGGCGTTATGAACATAATGCTCGTGTCAGTGACGGAAAGGACAAGGGAGATAGGAATCCGCAAAGCGCTCGGAGCAAAAACATCAATCATTCTTATTCAATTCCTTACCGAATCGGTTATCCTTTGCCTCATAGGCGGTTTGATAGGGCTTTTTCTCGGAATCGCGGGTGCTGCCGCCGTTTCGGCGTATATGAAAATTCCCATTGAGGTCAAATTTATGACAATAGCCATAGCTGTCGGGTTTTCAAGCGCAATTGGTATCTTTTTCGGAATATACCCGGCAAAACGCGCCGCCGAGATGCTTCCCATTGAAGCTTTGAGGAGAGATTGACAGTTTTGGAGGACAGAAGATGATTGATTACAGCGGACATCTCAAAGAACTGATGGTTAAGGCAGGCTTTCCCGTCGAATCATGGAGTGTGTTCATTGACGCCGACAGGTGTCTTTTTAACAGCAAGATTTTTTCCGAAAAGCTTGACGACATCTTTATTCGTCACAAAGAAAAACGCTTTGAGAACAAAAAAGAGATGCTTGGGGCGCTTTCGGAGCTTTCCGCGCAGGCGGGCATACACGAATATACAATGCATCTTTTGTTTTTTATGTATCTTGCCAAGGATTTGCGCGAGGAATATGAAAAACAAAACATCCCCGTGGAAATTTATCTGGACAGCATGCGCGACCTTGGCGCTAAGCTCATTGAATGCAAGGAAGTCCACGGTGTTTGGGGGAGTTTTGTCGCTTCGTGGTTTACAGGCTTTTTTGAGGTAGACCGTTTTGCTCTCGGCCGCCTGCAATATGAGCCGCGCACATTCGGCAGGGAAACATACGAAAAAAACGGCGTTGTCGTTGATTCGGACGACCTTGTTTACAACATACACATCCCTTCGCTCGGTCCACTGACGATTGACAGCGTTTATGATTCGTTCAGGAGAGCTTATGGCTTTTTTAAGCAAAAGCTTGACAAAGAGCATATCGTTTTTGTCTGCGGCTCATGGCTTTTATATAAAGAGCATTATGACTTTTTGCCGAGTTCTTCAAATATTTTGAAGTTTATGGATTGCTTTGATATAATTGAGTCCCATGACAACGATTTTGGCGACGCGTGGCGGATTTTCGGGAGGTTCGCGGATTTGCCGCCGGAGCAGCTTCCGCACGGCACTTCCCTACAAAAGGCATACCGTGACAGATTACTGGGCGGTCAAAAAACAGGCTCGGGGTTTGGAGTCGCCGTCTTTGACGGTGAGAAAATCATTAACAAGTAAATTGTTTGGGGTGGAGTAAATGCATTGTCTTGTTTGGGTGCCGGCTTATCTTATCGGCGGGATAAATTTCGGCATCATCATTTCAAAGTTTCTGTTCAAGGAGGATGTGCGAAAATCAGGCAGCGGAAACGCAGGCGCCACCAATATGTTAAGGAAGTTCGGCAAGCTCCCCGCGGCGCTTGTTTTTGTCGGCGATATGGCAAAGGGGGCGCTCGTTGTGTTTCTTGCGCGTTGGGTGACGAAGGATGATGAAAGCCTTTATTATGCCGTTCTCGCGGCAGGGTTTTTGACAGTTATAGGTCACATCTTTCCTTTGTATTTCAAATTTAAGGGCGGAAAAGGAGTCGCGACGACTTTGGGCGTTATTCTTGCCGTCGAGCCTCTCGCGGCTGTCATACTCCTCTGCCTTTTCCTTATCATCGCCGCGGCGACAAGGTTCATTTCTCTCGGTTCTCTTGTCAGCGCCGCGCTTCTGCCCGTCGTTTTAGCCGCGTTTTCTTATTTCAGAGGCGGTTCCGTTCTTGAGCGGACAATATTCGGCGCCGCACTTGCCGTGCTGATTATTTTTATGCACAGACAAAATCTTAAGCGGCTTATCAAGGGTACAGAAAGCAAAATAAGTGCGGGAAAGCATTGAATAAAAGCTTGAATATTGATTTTCAGGGGGATTGTGAAAATGGAATACAGATTTTCAAAAAGAATAGAAAATATAAAGCCGAGCGCTATCAGGGAGATTTTTAAATATGCCTCCGATCCGCGTGTTGTTTCCCTTTCCGCGGGAAATCCGTCTCCCGACGCGTTTGAGTCGGAAGCAATAGCAAGCATTTGTAAAAGTATTTTTGAAAGCAGACCTATAGACGCCCTGCAATACAGCGTGACAGAAGGTTACACCCCGCTTCGCGAGCATATGCTTGGCTACATGAAACAGAACCACGCGACAGGCAGGGATTTTGACGACATACTGATTATGTCGGGCGCGCAGCAGATTATGGAAATTTCGGCAAAGATTCTTTGTAATGAGGGCGACTATATCATATGCGAAAACCCAAGCTTTGTCGGCTCACTGAACAGCTTCAGAAGCATTGGCACAAAGTTAAAGGGCGTCGGCATTGAGAATGACGGGATAAACATAAAAGAGCTTGAATCCGCCCTTGACAAGACGCCGAACGTCAGAATTATTTACACAATTCCCAACTTTCAAAACCCGTCCGGAGTTACCATGTCGCTTGAAAAGCGAAAGGCGCTTTATGAGCTTGCACGCAAGCACGATGTGATGATTATTGAAGATAATCCATACGGCGATTTAAGATACAAGGGTGAAAGCATCCAAAATATCAAGTCATTTGACGATGACGGCAGAGTAATTTATGCCGGAACCTTTTCAAAGGTCATTGCCCCCGGTCTTCGTGTCGGCTACACTATCGCGCCGTTTGAGATTGCAAAAAAAATGGTGGTGGCAAAGCAGGGAGAGGATGTTCACAGCAACATCCTCGCCCAAATGATTTGCCATGAGTTTTTGACAAAGTGCGGCTTCGATGAAAAGCTTTTGAGATTAAGGCATTTATATGGAAAAAAGGCGGAATCAGCCGAAAAACTGCTTGACAAATATGTGGTGCCGAGCGGGATAACATACAGCTCTGTCGAAGGCGGTTTATTTATCTGGTGCCGCCTCCCGAAAAATGTCGATATGCTTGAATTTTGCTCTTTGGCTGTCAGGGAGCATGGTGTCGCGATCGTTCCCGGCTCCGCGTTCATGGTTGATGAAAATGACCCTTGCGACTATTTCAGGATTAACTTCACCGCGCCCTCCGACGAAAGGCTTGAGGAGGGCATCAAAAGGCTTGGAGATTTCGCGTTGTCTTACATTCCTTAAACAGGACTTTTCGCGCGTCGGTTATGCAGCTTAAAAGGCTCATAATCGGCGCGTTTTTATTTGTGTACAAAGTGTAAGAAAATTAATAACATTTTATTACAAAAACATTGAAAAGCTATTGATAACCTAAAGTTTTGATGATATAATGTTATTGGTATTTTTATAACATAAAAGGAGGTTTGGGTTTTGGGCTCAAAGAAACCTTTATTAAGGACTGTTTTTTCATTGGTGGTTGCGGCGGTGTTGCTTTGCCAAACATTCAGCCTTGCTTTTACAAGCTTTGCCGCATACAACAACATAACGGGGGATGTGATTGGGAACAAGAATTACACAATCACAAACCCTTACGCCAATGTCAACTGGGACACATGGACAAAATACAAGGCCTGCACTCACTCGCACACACATGTCAGCGACGGCAACGTTGACATAGACCAAATGGTCGAAAAATATTATTCGCTCGGTTATGACTGCCTTGCGCTCACAGACCACGGCACCGTAAACTACGGATGGACCATAAGCAAGGGCAGGCATACTATTTTTGGTTATCAGTTTTTTGTCCACGGCAACCCCTCTCCGCTCACTGCCGCGCGAAACGCCGAAATCACCTCCGGCTACGGTAGGGGCGGCAGGGGGATGATTGATGTCATCCTCGGTATTGAACAAAACGGCGCGTCCACGCAAAAGGTTCACGTCAACAGCTTTTTTGTTGACGCGGGCGACGGCGAGATGGCCATGAGCTCCACTTGGCCGAGCAGTGCGTGCGCAAGGGTGCAAAACGCGACGGCGCCCGACGGCGGCAAAGGCGTAAGCCACATTAACCATGTCGGTGAATGGTCTGGCGGCAGCAGCTCCGCCTCCGCTTACGATGAAACATTCATTAACAACTTCAAACAGCTTTTCCTTGACTACAACACCTGCGTGGGCATGGAGCTTGTCAACACATCCGACGGACGCACAAAAAATGACCGCTATCTTTATGACCAAACATTGATGAAGCTTGCGCCGCTCGGCAGAAATATTTACGGATTTTGCGAAGACGACTCGCATGAATACAGCGACTGCGGACACAACGCTAACTTCTACATTATGCCGTCGAACACATGGCAAAATGTCAGAACATCAATGCAAACCGGAGCCTTTTTCGCCAGCTCTAAAGCTTCAAGGCAGCCGGAGGAGCTTGGCGACGGATTCCGCGGCACAGGCGACTATCCGGACATCAGCAAAATCACTGTGGACGATGACAAAGACCAAATAATCATCAACTGCACAAAGGCAAACAAAATCAAGATGGTCGCAGACGGCAATGTGATTGAAACATACAACATCAGCACAAACGGCGCTGTCGTCACGTTTGACCTCAACGCGTATGAGTCCAAAATTAACAGATATGTGCGCATATACCTTACGGGCCCCGGCGGAATAACATATGTCCAGCCGTTCCTTCTTTCATCCACCGCTTACAACCGCTGCACTCTTAACTTTGTTCTCCCGTCAACCGACACGACATTTGTTCTCAAGGATGCCTCAAATGCCGTGATGACGCCTATTAACTCCGTTTACTACTATCAGCTTCCCGCCGGCACATACTACTACACCGCCACAAGATTCGGATTTGAGGACGCGGTAAACGTGCCTGTGACGATTTCTGCGTCAGATATCACAAACGGGCGAAAAATTAAAATCGATGTTGTGCTTGAGGAGGACACCTCTGTAAGCTACACATATTTTTATGTGCCCGAAACTATTTATCTGAACCCGTCAAACATGAAATCGTTCCAGTATTATGTCGACAGGGTCAACGAAAACAACGGCGCTCTTAACTCAAACGGGGCAAAGACGACCGGCAACATTTATTTTTACAGAGCCGACGCGACAAATATCACCATATCCGCGGATGTTATTTCGGGCGGCTCTTTAAGCTCAATCAATTTTTCCCCAAACTCCGCGTCGGGCAACACCATCTCCGGCGCTGTCAGCTCGGGGACAATGACGGACGCCTTAGCTTCCGGCTCAAGCGCCGTCATTAAGTGGACGGCAAGCTTTAATGTCGGCAGCGCCGTACTTTACGCATACAACTATACATATGTTTACGCCCCGCTTTACGGGACGTCATCAGCCGCCGCTGCCGGGGGCTATGCGGAAACAACTAAAAACGTATCCGGCTGGGCACATTCGACAATGAGCGTGACCGGCACTGTTTGGCTTGCGGGCATACACTCGGTTTCAGGCGGTTCATACGCATACAAATACGCGCCCTTCGGCGGAACAGCGTTTGAAAACGCCAGCGGAGAGGGGAATATCAGGACGACGGGCGCGGGAATGGAAACTGTAAGCGACAAATCAAGCGGCGGTTCCAAGTCCGTGAGTGTGACCGGCGGCAAAGGCAAGCTGACAGTCGACAAAAGTCGCTACACAAACTTTAAGCAAATACCGCAGCTTTGCATCGGACTTGATGTCAACAATGCGACACAATGCACCGGAAAAAGCGCGGATAGCCAAACAAACTATCTTGATTTCGGTGATAATACGATATATTCGCAGTCAATTGACGCTCTTAACGATTACAGCGGAACAAGGCTGTTCACCTCTGATAACGCAAATTCATCAAAAAGCATCAACGCCGCAATAAACACAAACGTAAGCACGGTATCGATTGTCGGCAGAGTTGTCGGCGCAAAAGAAAGCAGAACCGACTCTGTGACAGGAACAGTCAAATTAGAACTTACTTTTGTCGACAAAACCGCGTTGCGCATAGCTTATAACAACGAGATATTAATGAATAAGCAACGTCTGCTTTTCACAAACACCGCTGCTTTTGATACCTACGATTTGGCGATGAAAAACGCGGCAGTCGTTTTGGGCAATCCAAGGGCGACACAAACAGAAATTAATACGGCCGCTTCGCAAATTGGCAGCACATCCTCGGTCATCACGCCAAGAACGAGCACGGCGACAATTAAGCATGTTTACGCATCCACGGATGTTACATTTTTGACTGAAACAAAAGGATACGAGCTTGGTGATATGATTTCGGTACAGGCTCATGATTTTACCGGATGCGACTATGCAAACAGCTTCAAAAGATTTTCGGAAGTTGCGCAAACGGGTCAAGGGACTGTGTCGTCTGACGAAGTTTTTGCCGACTCTGACAATATGTCGTGGATTTTTTATTACAACGCGCACATATATAATGTAACATACGAGACAGTCGGCGGCACATTTAATCCGCTTGGCGCAAGCATGACGGCTACTTATGGGCTTGAATACACGCTGCCGTCAAGCTCTCCCGTTAAAACCGGCTATACCTTCGTAAACTGGATGCTTGACCATAACGGCAATCATTACAATCCTGGCGATACCTTGCCCTGCGATTTCACACTGGATATTTGCTTTGTCGCGCAATGGAACGCAAAAAATTACACCGTTTCATACAACCTGAACGGCGGCGACCCGGTCAGTTTGATAGGTCACTCGGGCAACACCATCGAATACGAGGGGACATATGCCCTGCCAATCAACATACCGACGCGGACAGGGCACAACTTTGTCGGCTGGAAGCTGAATAATCACAGCACAATCTTTTCGGGTGGAATGTCATTAACATGGCATTACGATGAGAACGGGACTTTTTATGCGCAGTGGAGCCCGATTTCATATAAAATTACTTTTTCCGGCGGGAGCGGAGCAACAGGCTCCGTGGGCAGCATCACGGCTGTTTACGGCGCTTCGTATGTCCTGCCGTCATACGGCGGGTTCAGCAAAACCGGCTCAATCCAAACAGGCTGGCTTATAAACGGCGAAACATACAGTGCGGGGAGCAGTGTTTCAAACCTAACGGCAATTGACAATGATATCGTGCCTGCCGTGGCAATTTGGAATTATTCTACATACACAGTCAGTTTTAACACCAATGTCGCGGGGTTGACATGCAATCCAAAGACAGTCACTTACAACTCTGCTTACGGCACACTGCCTTCGCCCGCAAGGACGGGATATAACTTCTTGGGGTGGTATTATTTCGGCACGCAGATTACATCCTCGTCAATTGTTTCTGCCGCCACAAACCATACACTTTCGGCAAGCTGGTCGGCAAAATCATACACATTAAGCTATACGACAGGCGTCGCGGGTCTGACATATCAAAGCAAAACAATCATATTTGATTCGTCTTACGGCACGCTGCCTTCGCCGACGAGAGCGGGCTACACCTTTGTCGGCTGGTATTTGGGGGACTCCAAAATCACCTCTTCGACTCTTGTGTCCACCGCGTCAAATCACGCGCTGACAGCGCGCTGGTCGGCGCTGACTTACAGTGTTTCATTTAATTCAAACGGCGGATCGTCCGCGGCTTCCAAAAATGTTGTTTTTGGCTCTGCTTACGGCGCGCTGCCCGTGCCGGAGCGAAGCGGTCATTGGTTCACGGGATGGACGCTTGACGGCAACCCTGTCACAAGCGAGACAATCGTCGCCACAAGCAGCAACCACACCTTGACTGCCTCATGGTCGCCATATGTCTATGTAACCGTGTCATTTGATTCTGACGGCGGTTCGCCTTGCGAAAGCGTCAGCGTTCTTTACGGCTCTGTTTACGGCACCCTCCCGGTGCCGACAAAAAGCGGCTATGTTTTTGCCGGTTGGTACAGCGGCGCAACGCGCGTTACAAAAACCACTTCCGTTTTGTTTAACACAAACCATCAGCTAAAGGCGCGCTGGGCGTCAGATACATACACGGTGACTTTTTCAACGGGAGTGTCAGGGCAGACGCTTGACCCTATCGCCGTTGTTTTTGCCGAGCCATACGGCGCGCTTCCCGCCGCGTCCAGAACCGGCTACAAATTTAACGGCTGGAAATACGGCGGCGGATTCATAACATCGGAGAGCATTGTCAATGTTTCTTCCGACCATCAGTTGTCCGCCGACTGGACGCCGAATGCTTACACAGTAACCTTCAATTCTGACGGCGGTTCGCTGTGCGACTCAAAGGCAGTCACATTTGACTCCGCTTACGGCACGCTGCCCTCACCGACTAAAACAGGCTATATATTCTCAGGATGGTATCTTTCCGAAGCTTTGATAACATCCTCCACGACAGTTTCAAGGGCGGCAAACCATACGCTGAAAGCAAGCTGGTCGTCCGAGACTTACACAGTGACATTCAACGCCGCCGGCGGCAGTGCCGCAAGCAGCATCACTGTAAATCACGGTCAGGCATACGGCACACTGCCGACAACAACGCGGACGGGTTACAGCTTCAGAGGCTGGCTGTACGGATCGTCGTTTATCAACTCGACGACAATTGTCACGGCAACATCGGCTCACGAGCTGACCGCTGTATGGAACAGCAATCAATACACAATCTCCTTCAACTCAAACGGCGGCAGCGCCGTTGACAGTATAACTGTTTTCTTTGGCGGAACATACGGCGAAATGCCTGTTCCGACGCTTGTCGGGTCGAACTTTGCGGGATGGTACCTTAATTCCGCCTTGATAACAGAAAGCACAGTTGTGACAAAAGCCCAGGATCACACGCTCACTGCCGCGTGGCAGGCGGCTCAGTCATATATCGTGTCGTTTGACTCAAACGGCGGGACGGCTGTTTCAAATATTACTGTCACAAACGGTTTTCCGTTTGGCTCTCTTAGCACCCCCATAAAAGACGGCTACACTTTCAGCGGCTGGTATATGAACGACAACACAACTCTCATCACTTCCTCAACCATCGCTGACTTGTCGGGCAACATAAAGCTGTATGCTCATTGGGCAGCTAACGCAAACACAATCAGCTTCAACACAAACGGAGGCACGCCGTGTTCGGACATTCTTGTAAACAGCGATTCCGCATACGGCACTCTTCCTGTCACGTCAAAAACCGGCTATGAGTTTTGCGGGTGGTTTTATGACAACGACACAAGAATATACGGCGACACAACAATAATGATTAACGCCGCACACACTCTTTTTGCCAAATGGTCGGCGCTGACATACACCGTTTCATTTGATTCGGAAGGCGGCTCGTCACATTCCGACATAACTGTAACTTTCGCAGGCTCTTACGGCGCATTGCCGACGCCTGTCAAAGCAGGCTGTGCCTTCCTCGGTTGGTATTATAACGACAACCTTATCACGCCGTCCTCGACTGTCCAAAAAGCTTCAAACCACACCTTGACAGCCTCTTGGACAACGGCGCAGACTTATGAAGTCTATTTTGACTCCAACGGCGGGGAAGAAGTCGGATATTCAAAAACAGTCGCGTCCGGGGCGACTCTCGGGACACTGCCTGTCCCCATAAGGACGGGATATGATTTCGACAGCTGGACATATCCAAACATCAGTACGCTTGTCAACTCATCGACAATTTTTGACTACGGTGAAGATATCACACTAAGGGCAAGGTGGACAAAAAGCATCTATACAGTCACGCTTGATTCTGACGGCGGTTCGGAGTGCGCGCCGTTCACAGTTCAATACAACATGACTTATATGCTATTGCCGGAGACAAATCCCACAAGGACGGGGTATTCTTTCGATGGCTGGTATCTTAACGGCACACAAATAACAAGCTCCACACTATGCTATCAAACCTCGAATCACACAATCAAAGCTAAATGGACGGTAAACACATACACAGTTTCATTTAACTCGGCTTCAGGCTCGGAAGCGGCTTCAAAATCCGTCACTTACAGCGAGGCTTACGGCACACTTCCGTCAACTTCAAGATACGGTCATGAGTTTTTGGGGTGGTATTTAAACGACACGTTAATCACGCCCGAATCAATCGCCCTCACGGCGAGCAATCATGAGCTTACCGCCCGTTGGAAATCGCTTTATTTTAGCGTGAGCTTTAACACAGGCGTGACAGGCTACAGCCTTGACCCCATTTCTGTCCTGACAGGAGCCGCCTACGGTCAGCTTCCGACGCCAACGCGCACGGGATACACATTTGACTGCTGGTTTTATAACGGCGAATATATTTCTTCAGACACAATTGTCGCCGCTTCTTCCGCGCACACTCTTTCGGCTCTTTGGATCGCTAAAGAATATACAGTGAGCTTTGACACAAAAGTCAGCGGGATTTCATGCGACAGCATTGATGTGATTTACGACTCGTTATACGGAGCTTTACCGTCGCCTGAAAGAAACGGCTACAGCTTTATAGGGTGGTTCCTCGGCATCGACGGCATCAACTCAACAACAATTGTGAAAACCGCCGCGAATCATTCTCTTTCGGCTGTTTGGGCGGCAAACTCATATAATGTCAGCTTCCAAACAGGCGTCGCAGGTCTTTCTTTCAATGATATCGAGGCGACATTTAATCAGGAATACGGCGCACTTCCCGCGCCTGCAAGGGCAGGCTACACATTTGACGGCTGGTACTACCTTGGCGAAAAGGTGCTTGCCGACGATTTGATGCTTGTCGCGTCAGACCACACGCTGTCGGCTTCGTGGTCCGCAAACTTATACACAATCTCTTTTGTGACAAATGCCGACGGTCTTAGCTGCACGCCGGTCAATGTCACATACGGCTCAACATACGCCAATCTGCCGAACCCTGACAGGAAAGGTTATGACTTTGCCGGATGGTACAACGCGTCAAACGCAATCGTCAAGTCAACCGACACTGTCAGCGTTGCGTCAAACCAGACATTCACAGCGCATTGGAGTGCGCATTCATTTAATGTCAGCTTCAGCACCGGTGTTGACGGCTTGATTTTCGACAGCATAGGCGTCATATTTGATTCGCCATATGGCGTTCTTCCGTCACCGTCAAGAACCGGCTACTCTTTTGGCGGGTGGTACAACGACGGGGCAAAAGTCACTTCCGAATCAATCGTTTCCACAGACGGAGCGCACACACTGCACGCCCAATGGAGCGCAAAGCAATATACAGTCAGCTTTAACACAGGCGTTGAGGGCTTGATATGCGATCCGATAAACGTAACTTTCGCCTCACAATATACCGGACTTACGACCCCTGTCCGCACCGGCTATATCTTCGACGGCTGGTACCTTAACAGCGACATCGTTACACCCTCAAGTGTCGTCATGACTGCGGGGAACCACACGTTGACCGCAAAATGGACGGCCGCTGTATATACCGTGTCGTTTACAACGGGTGTCGACGGCCTGTCATGCGACAGCATTCAGGTCACTTTCGGCTTGGAATACGGCTCGTTGCCGACGATTTCAAGGATCGGCTATAGCTTTGACGGCTGGAAGCACGGCACAAGCTTTGTTGCGGCAGGCGATCTCGTCAATGTTCCAAACAACCATTCACTCACTGCCGTATGGTCTGCAAAGGTTCTCACGCTGAGCTTTATCACGGGCGACAGCTCCGTTGTCTGCGAAAACAAGACTGTTTCTTACGACTCCGCTTACGGTCAGCTTCCCGACCCTGAAAGAACAGGCTATATTTTTGACGGCTGGTTTTCAGGTCAGACCCGCATCACATCCGAAACAGTCGTCACGGCGACAATAAACCACACTTTGACGGCTCATTGGAGCGCAAGACAATATACTGTCAGCTTTAAGTCTGACGGGGGCTCCTCGGCGCAGGACATTTCCGTCACATTCGGTCAGCAATACGGCGATTTGCCGAACCCTGTAAAGACAGGTCACATTTTCACAGGCTGGCACTTGGATGAGACAACCATCATAAACGCCTTTTCAACTGTCTCGACTGCTTCTGACCATGAGCTGACAGCAGGGTGGGCGCCTTTGGTATATCAAGTTAGCTTTATTACAGGCACGTCAAGCCTGTCATTTAACAGCATAACCGTCACTTACCATCAAGCCTACGGCGCGCTTCCGTCGCCTGACAGGGCGGGATACATCTTTAACGGCTGGAAATATGGCGGAGACACCATCACTTCCGACATTCAAGTCACAGCCGTCGAGCCTCACTCCCTCACTGCAAGCTGGACTGCTCGTCAATATTCTGTCAGCTTTAATGCTGACGGAGGTTCAAGCGCCTCCGGCATAACATGTACGTTTGACACAAAATACGGGGAGCTTCCCACGACCACACGCCCCGGCTACAACTTCATGGGCTGGTATATTAACAATGCTTTGATTACAAAGGATTCCATCGTTGAGACAGCTCAAAACCACACGCTGAAAGCAGTGTGGGACTGCGCCTCTTACACTGTCAGCTTTAACACGACAGTCAGCGAAATCACATGCGCGGATAAGAGCGTCACATTTAACTCCGCTTACGGCACGCTCCCGTCTCCCGAAAGGACAGGGCACACGCTTGACGGTTGGTTCACAAGCGGAGAGGACAAGATAACGGCGGAAACTGTCGTCACAGCCACCCAAAACCACACTCTCACGGCGAAATGGTCAATAAATAAATACTCGATTTCCTGGGTAATTGACGGTGTGGAAGCCGCGTCCTCCGAATTCGAGTTCGGGGCGACAATCACTTCTCCGCCTATACCTGAAAGAGAGGGATTCATCGCCTATTGGGATTCCAGCGTGCTGCCGACTAAGATGCCGGCATCAAGTCTGACTGTCTGCGCCATATATGACGCCATCGCCTGCGATATATCCCTTTCAACCTCCATCGGCGGCTCTCTGCTCGCGTATGTCGGACAAAATCTTGCTGCTCCGCAGGCGGGAAGTCTCAAAATCAACTACGGCACCACGGTGAGCATTAAACCAATCTGCCAAAAAGGATATGAGCTTAACCAAATATATGTAACACACGCCGACAATACGCGTGAATATCTCAACGGCTTTTATACATTTATCGTATCCGAGCAAACACGATTCACGGCAATATTTGTCGAAAGTGATTCAAGAAACCTTATTTCAGTGTTTGACGGCACAGCAAACGGCAAATGCGCGTTGAGGGTTGACATGTTCTCCGGAGTAACGGCAATAGCCGACAAGCCGGAGGACGGCAAAAAGTTCTCGCATTGGGTGGACGAAAACGGTTCAATCGTAAGCTACAGCGAAGTTTACAGCTTTGTGTCAGCAAGTGATTTAGAGCTTCACGCCGTATATGCCGACTTAGAGGACGCAATAGTCCAAGTCCCGTCCATCATCACCAACAGCGCGTCGCAAAACCATATTACCGTAGTAAACGGAGCTTACAGCCTTTCTTACTCCGGCTCCATACTCATACCTGAAGGTTACGAGATTGTCGAGTTCGGCTTGCTGCTCACAAATCAGGCGGATGGCGTCACGTCCGAAAACTTTATAATCGGCGGCTCCATAAACGGCGTCGGTGTTCAAAAGCTTGTCGGCTCAACGATAACCGAGACAGGACAGATAAAGATGTCTGTCAACAGAGTCGCGCCCGATTCCGTCAGAACCGGAAGATTTTATTTGACATACACTGACGGCGACGGCAACACCTTTACGCTGTACAGCGAATCATGGGCATCGCTCACGACACCTCCTGTTGCTCCGTAAGCTTGTCTCAAAACCTTAAACGAACTGTGACAAACGGCACTGTAGCAAAGCAGGGGATTGTCCGTTAGCTTTGGATTCCGCATCTCACACCGGCGGCGAGACGCCGCTGACAAATCGCTCTTAGTCTTGTGCTAAGGGCGATTCTTTTTATCTGAAAAGGAGGTTCAGCACACACTATAAACACTCGGAAAACAACCGGCAAATTTGAATTATCTTGATGAATTTTTCGGCAAAACATTTCACTCTTGACATATAACTTTTTAATACTACAAAACTCAAGATTACACCTTGACAAAAACACAATAAAGGTATATGATTATATCACTTTAGTGGATAAAAGCTTTAAAGCTTTAAAGCCTTAAAACCTTGTGGGCTTAAAAGGTCTGAAAGGTCTTTAAGTTTTAAAGGTCTGAAAGCCTTTAGGTTTTGAAGCGAAAGTCCGTCAAAGCAAATATTGCTAACGGAGGAATTACAATGAATATTCACGCAAGCGCTCCCGGTGTATGGTTTACAATAGCCGCTTATATCGCGCTCATGGCAGTAATAGGAATAGTCACGGGAAGAAAAGCGAAAAGCGTTGCGGACATCACTGTCGGCGGCAGGAAGGCCGGTGCGTGGCTCTCGGCTTTGTCATACGGCACAGCTTATTTTTCGGCAGTAATGTTTGTCGGCTATGCCGGAGGGACAGGCCTTAAGTATGGGCTTTGGGGTATTTCGGCGGGCATCGGAAATGCGGTTTTCGGCTCTTGGCTTGCTTGGAAAATGCTTGCGAGAAAAACACGAGACGTGTCGCACCGTCTCAAAATCAAAACAATGCCTCAATATTTCTTTTATCGTTACGGGAGCAACAGCATGAAGCTGTTTTCCTGCATCGTAATTTTTATATTTTTGATTCCTTACTCGGCATCCGTTTACAAGGGTCTTGCGTCAGTCGCCGATGTGCTTCTCGGAATAGACGTCACAATATGCCTTGTTATTATTGCCGCGGTGGCGGCTCTGCTTTTGATTCTCGGCGGATATCTTGTGCAGGCAAGGGCGGACTTTGCGCAGGGGATAATCATGATGTTCGGTGTTGCTTTGCTCATTTTCTTTGTCATACGCAGCAACGCGGTCGGCGGATTCAGCGGTATAGCCGAATACGCCAAAACAGAACGCGGGCTTCCGAAGCTTGGGTTTGACGCCGCGCTCGGACTTATCGCCACAGTGCTGATGACATCGTTCGGCACATGGGGGCTTCCTCAAATGATTCAGAAATATTTCGGCATAAAGGACGACGAGCAGGCAAAAAGAGGTATAAAAATTTCCACCTTTTTCGCGCTCCTTGTCGCCGGCGGCGGATATTTTATCGGCTCTCTTTGCCACCGCTTTTTTACGGCGGACAATATGCCTGCTCAGGATTACATAGTGCCGATGATGCTGAAAGAAGTTAGCCTTCCCTCGATTCTTCTCGGAGTTGTTATTGTTCTCCTCCTTGCGGCTTCCGTATCGACGCTTTGCTCCATAACTCTCACGGCAAGCTCCACTGTTTCAATTGATTTTGTCAAGGGCATCAAAAAAGACATGAGCGACAAAAATATCAGGATTTTGACAAAGGTGCTGTGCGTTCTTTTTATCGCGCTGTCATATGTCGTCGCAAACACAGACACGCCGATACTTGACATGATGAGCTATTCATGGGGGATTATTTCAGGCTCGTTCCTTGCTCCTTATGTGCTTGCCCTTTACTATAAAAAACTGACAAAGGGCGGCGCGTGGTGCGCGATTATCGGTGGGTTCTCATTGGCTGTGATTCCGGCGGCGTGCAAGATTGCCACTCTTTTTGGTGTTACAAATGCCAATGTCGTCGATTTGGCGGCGCGCGGACCTGTTTTTGCCTGCGCGGCAATGATTTTTTCGATAATCCTGTGCCTTGTCGGCTCGGCTGTTTTTAAGAATAAAAAGGATGACGAAAATTCTGAATTTTTCTATAACGCTATTGTAGAAAACGAATGAATATGATAAAATAAACTGATTATTTGGTGGTGATTTAATATGTTTTTTCAAAAAGACATCGAAACCATGAGCCGAAAAGAAATGGATGCTTACCAGCTTGAGCGGCTCAGGTGGACTGTCGATTATTGTTACCGTAACGTTCCGTTTTACACAAAGCGCCTTGACGAAGCGGGAGTTACACCGGAAAAAATCAAATCCGTTGAGGATATAAAACATATACCGATAACAACAAAAGAAGACCTGAGGGACAATTATCCTTTCGGGCTTTTCGCACAGCCCTTAAACAAAATCGAACGCATACACGCTTCGTCCGGTACGACGGGTAAGCCGACTGTCGTCGGTTACACGAAAGCGGATATCGACCACTGGGCGGACTGTGTCGCAAGGATTGTGACGGCGGCAGGAGCGACAAGCGACGATGTCGTCCAGATTTCATTCGGATACGGAATGTTCACAGGGGCGTTGGGGCTTCATTACGGACTTGAAAAGATAGGCGCCGCAGTTATTCCTAATTCGAGCGGCAACACAGAAAAGACACTTATGTATATGCGCGATTTCGGCACGACGGCGCTTGTCGCCACGCCGTCCTACGCGCTTTATATGTGTGAGACGGCTAAGGAGCAGCCTTTCCCCATGAGCGATTATAACCTAAAGCTTGGTCTTTTCGGCTCTGAGGGTTGCACTCCGGAAATGCGCTCTGAGATTGAAAAGGGATGGGGGCTTTTTGCCACTGACAATTACGGCATGAGCGAGCTTATGGGTCCCGGTGTTTCTGGCGAATGCAGAGAGCGCGACGGTCTTCACTTTAACGAGGATTATTTTATCCCGGAAATCATAAATTCCGAATCATGCGAACGACTTTCCGAGGGAGAAACAGGCGAGCTGCTTGTCACAACGCTGTGCAAAGAGGGGATTCCGCTTCTGCGTTACCGCACAAGGGATATTACGCGCCTCAATTATGAGCCTTGCAGGTGCGGGCGCACAGGCGTCCGTATGGACAAGGTTAAGGGCAGGAGCGATGACATGCTCAAAATCAGAGGCGTCAACGTTTTCCCGTCGCAGATTGAGAGCGTGATAGTCGGAAACGAGCAAATCGGCGGAAATTACCAGCTTGTCGTAAGACGCGAGGGATTTTATGACGCGCTTGAGGTCAAAGTTGAGCTTGTTGACAGTTCGCTGCTTGAAAGCTACGGAGCGATCGAAAAGCTAAACAAACAGCTTCAGCACGACTTATATACAATATTGGGAATCCGATGCAAGGTCAGCATTCTTGAGCCTAAGACGCTTGAGCGATTTGTCGGCAAGGCACAAAGGATTGTCGACTTGAGAGATTAAAGATAAATAAACGGGAGCAATCATTTTATGAAAAAACTTTTCCTCGGCAACGGCGCGGTGGCAAGGGGTCTTTATGAGGCGGGGTGCCGCGTTGTGTCCAGCTATCCCGGCACACCAAGCACGGAGATTACGGAAATCGCGGCGGAGTACGACGGCATTTACTGCGAGTGGGCGCCCAACGAAAAGGTTGCCATGGAGGTTGCCGTCGGCGCGGCTATTGCCGGCGCAAGGAGTTTTTGCGCCATGAAGCACGTCGGGCTGAACGTTGCGGCGGATCCGCTTTTCACAGCGTCATACACGGGGATAAACGCAGGCATGGTGATAGGTGTCGCCGATGATCCGGGCATGCATTCGTCACAAAACGAACAGGACTCAAGGCATTACGCGAGAGCGGCAAAGCTTCCGATGCTTGAGCCGTCCGATTCAGCCGAATGTCTGGAGTTTACAAAAGCCGCGTTTCATTTGTCCGAAACATTCGACACGCCTGTGATAATTCGCCTCACAACACGAATAGCGCACTCAAGAAGCCTTGCCGAAGAGTCCGAAAGAGTCGAAAAAGACGTGCTGAAATATGAAAAGAACCCGCAAAAATATGTCATGATGCCTGCGATGGCAAAGGTGCGCCACGCCGTTGTTGAAGACAGGCTTTGCAAACTTGCCGACTGGGGCGAAAACACGGCTGTCTCCGACGGTATAAACAGGGCGGAATACAACAGCGAAAAAATCGGTATAATCACATCCGGCATATGCTACCAGTACGCGAAGGAAGCGCTCGGCACAAACGCCTCGTACTTGAAGCTGGGCTGTGTGTACCCGCTGCCGACAGAGCTGATACGCGGCTTTGCGGCGCGCTGTGAAAAGGTATATGTCATAGAAGAGCTTGACGACTTCATAGAAACACACTGCAAAAAGAACGGAATTGAGGTAGTCGGCAAGCAGGTTTTCACAAAGCTGGGCGAATATTCACAGTCAATGATCTCAAGCGTGATTTTGGGCGACGTCAAAAAGACTCTTTCTGTCAAGACTTCCGTCCCGCCGCGTCCTCCGGTGCTTTGTGCCGGATGTCCGCACAGAGGCTTGTTTTACGCTCTTAAAAAGCAAAAGGCTTTTGTAAGCGGCGACATCGGATGCTACACGCTCGGCGCGCTCCAGCCGCTGAGCATGATGGACACCTGCATATGCATGGGAGCGTCTGTTTCCGCTCTCCACGGCAAAAACAAAGCCGACAAGGCAAACGAAAAAAAGAGCGTTGCCGTCATCGGCGACTCGACATTTATTCATTCGGGCATCACAGGACTTATAAACATAGCTTACAACAAAAGCAATTCTGTCGTGATAATACTTGACAATTCAATAACGGGAATGACTGGTCACCAGCAAAACCCGACAACGGGACTCACAATAACAGGCGAGCCCACAGCGGCGGTGAGCCTTGAAAAGCTTGCGTCGGCGGTGGGCATAAAGAGGATAAGGGTGATAGACCCTTACGACCTCTCCGAGACAGAAAACGCCGTCAGGGAGGAGCTTGAGGCGGACGAGCCGTCCGTCATAATTTCACGGCGCCCCTGCGCGCTTCTCAAAAGCGTAAAGCACGCCCCGCCGCTTAAGGTTGACGCCGACAAGTGCAGGGCTTGCGGGATGTGCATGAGGATTGGCTGCCCCGCCATAAGCCTTGACAAAAGCTCCAAGGCTGTTATTGACTTCACACAATGTGTCGGGTGCAATGTCTGCAAACAGCTTTGCAAATTCGGCGCAATAACAGATTAAGAAACGGGGTATAAAAATGCCTGTAAAAAGTATTATGATAGTCGGAGTGGGCGGGCAGGGGACGCTTCTTGCAAGCCGTATACTCGGCGAGGTGCTGACGTCGGAGGGTTTTGACGTGAAGGTCTCCGAGGTTCACGGCATGAGCCAAAGAGGTGGTTCTGTCGTCACCTACGTCAAATACGGCGCAAAGGTTTTTTCGCCGATAATCGACAGGGGAGAGGCGGACATCATACTTGCCTTTGAGCAGCTTGAGGCAGCGCGCTGGATTTCATACCTTAAGCCGAACGGCAAGCTTATCCTCAACACGCAGAAAATAGCTCCGATGAGTGTCGTGACAGGCGGCGCCGGTTATCCCGACGGAATCATAGCCGACCTTGAGGATTCGGGCGCGGACGTGACATCCCTGGACGCTTTGGAGCTTGCCGTGGCGGCCGGCTCCGCAAAGGCTGTAAATGTCGTCCTTATCGGAGCGATGGCAGCCAAGACAGAAATAAGCAAAGAAACGTGGCTTTCGGCAGTAAAAAGCACAGTGCCGCCCAAGTTTCTTGAGCTTAACATAAAAGCTTTCGAGTCCGGATACACGGCGATATGACTATCTTTCAGAAAGCGTGAATATAATAATGTGTAACAACTATTATGACAAGGCGGTTGAAACGGCGCCGCGCGGCAAGCTAAAAGATATCCAAAGCGAAAGGCTTGTCCGAACCGTAAAAAGCTGCTATGAAAACATTCCTTTTTATCGCCGAATGTTTGATGAAATCGGTCTTAAAACAAACGATATCAAGTCAATAGACGACATCACAAAGATACCTTTCACCGTAAAGCAGGACTTAAGGGACAACTATCCGTTCGGGCTGTTCGCCGTTGCGAAAGATGAGCTTGTGCGCATTCACTCGTCATCGGGCACAACGGGGAAGCAGACGGTTGTCGGTTATACGCAAGGCGATATCGACAGATGGTCGCAGGGCGTGGCGAGGGCGATTGTCGGCGCCGGCGGGACAAAAGACGACAGCATACAGATATCATACGGATACGGACTTTTCACGGGCGGACTCGGCCTTCATTACGGAGCCGAAAAGATAGGCGCGACGGCTATTCCCGTCTCGTCAGGCAACACTAAGCGCCAAGTTCAGATTTTGCAGGACTTTGAGCCGGATATAATATGCTGCACACCGTCATACGCGCTCACAATAGCGGAGATGGTCAAGGAAATGGGGATAGACCCGTCGTCTTTGAAGCTTCGCGCCGGAATCCTGGGCGCCGAGCCGTGGACAGACGAAATGCGCCGAGAGATTGAGGAAAAGCTCAAGATAAAGGCTTACGACATTTACGGTCTTTCGGAGATTGCAGGCCCCGGCGTCGCTTACGAATGCCGAGAGCAAGACGGAATGCACATATGCGAGGATTTCTTTTATCCGGAAATAGTTGACCCGGACACGCTGGAGCCGCTGCCTGACGGCGAATACGGCGAGCTTGTCTTTACCTGCATCGGCAAGGAGGCGCTGCCCCTGCTGCGCTACCGCACGCGCGACATTTCCTATATAACACATGAAAAATGCGCCTGCGGCAGAACTCTTGTCAGGATGCAGAAGCCGAGGGGCAGGAGCGATGATATGCTGATAATAAGAGGCGTCAACGTGTTCCCGTCGCAAATAGAGCATGTAATCCTTTCTTTGGGCATGGAGCCTAATTATCAAATAATTGTTGACAGGGTAAACAACAGCGACGTCCTGACAGTCTGCGTCGAAATGTCCGAAGCGTTTTTCTCCGACGAAGTAAAAAAGATCGAAAACAAAGAGCGGGAAATATCCGCTTCAATGCAATCCATGCTCGGTGTTTCGGCAAAGGTTAGGCTTGTTGAGCCGCGCTCTTTGCCGCGGTTTGAGGGAAAGGCTGTTCGTGTTACAGACAACAGAAAATTCTAAGGAGGAAATGTCATGGCAGTAAAACAGATTTCCGTTTTTGTGGAAAACAGAGCCGGAAGGCTTGCCGATATTACCGGCATCCTTGCCGACAACAAGATCGACATCAGGGCGCTTTCCATTGCCGACACGACAGATTACGGAATCCTGCGTCTGATTGTTGACAACCCCGACAACGCTGTCAGCAAGCTTAAAAAAGCGGGACTGACTGTTTCGGCGACAGAGGTTCTCGGAGTCGAGGTGGACGACGTGCCGGGCGGATTTGCTCGGGTAGTGAGTGTTCTTTCTGATAAGGGCATAAGCGTCGAATACGCCTACGCGTTCATAACTCCTGAGCTTGGCAGCGCCTATGTGATCCTAAGGGTTGAAAACAACCTTACGGCGGAGGAGGTTTTGAGCGACGCCGGGATTAAGCTCATTGAGCAAAACGACATTTTCAAAAAATAACTCCTTTGGAGGCCGCAAATGCAACTTAAGATGTATCTTGAGCTAAAGCCCGCCGAATTCCCGAAGCCTTTCGGCTCCGTCACATACAGAACATATGACGGGACACGCAAGGACAGGCTTGATTGGCTCGAAATTTGCAAAGACGGTCTTGTCGGCGACAAAGACGGCGAAGAAAAATTCAACAGCAGCTTTTACGGCAAGCCGGATTTCATCGACAGCGACCTTTATTTCATCTTTGACGGCGGGGAGCCTGTTGCGACAATATGCGGTATTTATGAAAAAGACAGCGGTCACGGCTATGTCCACATGGTTTCAGTCCGCAAATCTGCACGCGGAAAGGGTCTTGGCGACTATATCAACAAGATTATAATTGCTCATTTAAGCCTTTATCCATGCAAGATAGTTTACCTCAAAACAGATGAGTGGCGCGTTCCCGCCATAAGAAGTTACCTCAAATCAGGATTTTTGCCTGTGGACTGCGACGACGATATGGAGGGGCGTTGGGTGAAATGGCTCACAGAGCAGGGGTACAAGAACATACCGCTGCTTGACGAGCAAGGCGGTGTGAAAAAGCTGCTTTGCACCAAAGATTAGCCGTTTTCATCCTCCGGGGTTTCACCAAAAAAGGTTGCCGCAAAACAATTCTGCTGAAAATAAAAATCTCGTTCATCCGAAAAGATGGGCGGGATTTTTTGTTGAGCCATTTTGCTGATGTGAAAAGAAGTCAGGCCCCCCTGCCGCCATTTTAGTGTGATTCTTTCATCGCGCTAAAACTTAAATGCCGCAAAGAGTTTCGCTTCATCATTTTTTAAGCTTTGCGGAATAACCTCCGCCTCCGTGTCAATAATTATTATGACGCCGCCGATTAAAAACCGATTTATGATTTTTTGACGGCGCCGTTTATTAACGCTTGCGGGAGGTTTGCGCATTGCAGTACAACAAGGTCGAAATCTGCGGGGTCAACACAGCCAAACTCAAGGTTTTAAAGGAGCCTGAAAAGGTAGAGCTTCTTAAAAAGGTAAAGGAAGGGGATATGTCGGCAAGAGAAGCGCTTATAAGCGGCAATCTGCGCCTTGTTTTAAGCGTTATTCAGCGTTTTACAAACAGGGGAGAAAACCTTGACGATTTATTTCAAGTCGGCTGCATTGGTCTTATTAAAGCGATAGATAACTTCGATATCTCGCAAAACGTCCGTTTTTCGACATATGCCGTCCCGATGATAATCGGCGAAATACGGCGTTATCTGCGTGATAATAACTCGGTTCGCGTCAGCCGTTCAATGCGTGACACGGCATACCACGCAATGCAGGCAAAGGAAAAGCTTTTAAACAAATTCGGACGTGAGCCGACTATTGAGGAAATCGCGGAACAGATGCAGTTGAAAAAAGAAGAAATAGTTCTGGCGCTTGAAGCAATTGTCGAGCCGGTGTCACTTTTTGAGCCTGTCTATTCGGACGGCGGCGACACAATTTTTGTAATGGATCAGGTCGGCGACAAAAACACAGACGAAAACTGGCTTGACGAGATTGTTCTTAAGCAAGCGATAAAGGACCTTAATCCGCGGGAAAAAAGGATTTTATACTTGCGTTTTCTTGTGGGAAAAACACAGATGGAAGTGGCCGAGGAAATCGGAATTTCTCAGGCACAAGTTTCAAGGCTTGAAAAATGCGCTATCAAACAGATTAAAAATGAAAATTGAGCGGCGAAAGGTAATTAATTTCACATTATCTGTTTACAAGCGGCAAAAAAATTGTTATCATAATAGTAATTATAGGCAGCGCGTTTACCGCACGCCGAAGGTTTCGGCAGGTCATGCGCGCGCCCTTACATAAAGTGGAGGAAAAGAAAATGCAATATGTGATTTATGAATCGGCAAAAGAGATAGGGGATGCGGCGGGGAAAATATTTGTGAATGTCGTCAAGCAAAAAAGCGACGCCGCCATCGGCTTTGCCACAGGCGCGACGCCCCTCCCCACATACAGCTACATGATAAGCGAATACGAAAAGGGAAATGTCAGCTTCAAGGGGATAACCACATTTAACCTTGACGAATACTGCGATATTCCCAAGGATCACAAAAGCAGCTTTTATGCTTTTATGGTCGACAACCTTTTTTCTAAAATTGACGTTAAACCGGAAAATATTAATTTTCTTGACGGGAACGCATCGAACTCCGAAGCTGAAAGCAGACGCTATGCCGACGCCATTTCAAAAGCCGGCGGCATTGATATCCAGTTCCTCGGAATCGGAAGAAACGGACATATAGGCTTCAACGAGCCGGCCGAAGCGTTCACGGACGAATCCTTCAAGGTAAAGCTTACCGACAGCACAATTGAGGCAAACTCTGTTTATTTCAGCGACATAGCCATGCCGCGCTACGCTATCACAATGGGCATCGGCTCCATCATGAAAGCCCGAAAGATTGTTTTTGTCGCCACAGGCGAATCAAAAGCGGAGGCTGTCAGAGACATGATTAAGGGTGAGGTAACTCCCAAATGCCCCGCCTCCGTATTGCAGCGGCACGGCGATGTAACCATCTTCCTTGACAAGGCCGCAGCCTCGCTTCTTTGATAAAATGAATTTGAAAATAAACCCCTCACTTCAGTGGGGCGCCGTCTTTCAGGTGCCCGCCTGCGTTGTGGACAAACACCTTAAAATAGCAAGCCCGGAGCAGATAAAGGTGCTGCTCTGGGTGCTTCGTCATGCATCGGATTCACCAAAGCTTGCCGATATCTGCGCCGCTTTGAAGTGTGAGGAGGGCGACGCGGAGGACTGCCTTAAATTTTGGGCGCAGCGCGGAATATTTCTGTATGAGGACGCCGAATCAGATAAGCCATTACAGCCCAAATCCGACGCGGCGGGGGAGAGGTCGCGGCAGGCTGCCAAAAATCCGCCGCTTGAGCCTATCCCTCTTGTCAGTCCCACAAGCGAACAGATACTTGCCCGCACAAAAGAATCGTCAGAAATAGCCTTTTTGTTTAACGAGTCGCAAAAAAAACTCGGAAGGACAATCGGATACGACACTCAATGCGTCCTGCTGATGATTCACGACCAATACGGGCTTCCCGTTGAAGTAATCCTGATGATCATCGAATACTGCGTTTCAATCAACAAAATCTCCATCGCTTACATATCGGCAGTTGGCAAGGATTGGGCGGAAAAAGAGATTGACACAATCGAAAAAGCCGACGAACAAATAGAAATGCTGCGGCGCTGCAACGGGATTTGGAAAAAGTTTGCCGCGCTTGCGGGAATATCCAATCCGCGCCCGACGTCTGTTCAGTCGGAATATATCCGTACATGGACATATGAGCTTTCTTTCGATGTGGATATGATTTTCCTCGCATACGAGGAGATGGCGAACCATTGCACAAGGCTAAGCTTTGCCTATATGAACAAAATACTTAAAAACTGGCACAGTGAAGGCATAAAAACACACTCGGAAGTGGCGGAAGCCTCAAAAAAGCGTTTGGAAAAAAGGAGCAGGTCAGCCGCTAAAAAGTCCGACTCAAAAAGCAACGCCTCATATGATATCGAGGAATATAAGCGCAGCACAATACATGACCCGATTGTGTATAAAAAGAAGAAAAAGGTTTAGATTAATTTTTGAAAGCCGGTGAGCCGATGGGATATGACAGCAGCATCTTTTTTCTTGCCAGCGAGGAGCTGAAGCGCCGAAAGGCAAGAGCAGAAAGAGAGCAGCGTGTTCGCTGCGGCGAGGCATTGTTAAAGATACCTGAACTGGCGTCAGTCGAAAAGGAGATTTCTTCGGCCGGCCTTGAGCTTGTGAAGGCTGTCGGCATGGGCAGCGAAGCGCAGGGATTTGTCGAGCGCCTTGCGCGGAAGAATCTTGCCGCGCAAAAAAGACGTTCCGCGCTTTTGACAAAAAGCGGCTTTCCTGCCGATTATCTTAAAATAAAATATGAATGCCCAAAGTGCATGGACACGGGCTTTATCGAGGGCATACGCTGCGCGTGCTGCGAAAATCTGCTGCGTTCTTTGGCGCGCGGCCGATTGCTTGAGGAAGCCCCGTCATTTTCAGGCGGTTTCGATACATTTAAGCTCGGTTTTTATTCAAAATCCGCCGACCCGATTCTTAAAATTTCACCTTATTCAAGGATGCGTGATATTTTAAGCTTTTGCAAAAACTATGCGGCTGATTTTGACTGCGATTCCCCAAGCCTTTTGCTTACAGGCGAAACGGGGCTTGGCAAAACACATCTTTCTCTTGCGATCGGGCTTGAGGTTTCTGACAAAGGCTTCGGCGTTGTCTACGGCTCCGCACAAAATCTTCTCAACAAAATCGAGAGGGAGCATTTCGGCAAAGTTAAAAGCGGTGACGATGAAACTGTCCAAACATTGCTTGACTGCGACCTGCTGATTATCGACGACCTCGGCTCGGAATTTTCCACACAGTTCACCGTTTCTGTAATTTATAACATAATTAACACAAGACTGTTGAAGGATATGCCTTCCATCATCAACACAAACTTGACAGCGGAGGAGCTTGAAAGCAGATATTCGCGCAGGGTTGCTTCACGGGTCATCGGCAGCTATGTCACGCTCGCTTTTTTCGGCTCTGACGTGAGACAGCAAAAAAGGAAATCAGGGGAATAAACTTAATGAATATTATAGACATTCTTGCGGCGGAATTTTCGTTGCAGCGGTGGCAGGCGGAAAATATTATTAAGCTGATTGACGACGGCAACACGATACCTTTTATCGCGCGTTACCGTAAGGAGTCACACGGCGCGCTTGACGATCAGGTGCTTCGTGAGTTTTCAGAAAAGCTTCAATACATAAGGAAGCTTGAGGAACGCAGAAAAGAGGTCTATGATTTAATTGACGGTCAGCAAAAGATGACGTCGGACATTGCGAATATGCTGGAAAAAGCTAAAACCTTGTCAGAAATCGAGGATATTTACAGACCTTACAGGCCAAAGCGGCGCACACGGGCGTCAATAGCGCGCGAAAAAGGGCTTGAGCCGCTTGCGGACATTATTTTTTCACAGCCCTCCGACAGTCCCGAGCCGATTAAAATTGCGGAAGAATACATAGACAGCGATAAGGGCGTCGTGACAGCCAAGGAAGCGCTTGGGGGCGCCTTGGACATCATTGCCGAAAACATATCAGACAATGCGGACATACGCCGCAGATTACGCAATCTTTATATGCTTTCCGGCATTGTCAGCGTCAAAGCATCCGACGAACAGTCAGAAAGCGTTTACACGATGTATTATGACTTTTGCGAGCCTGTCGGCAAGATTGCCGACCACAGGGTGCTTGCGATTGACAGAGGTGAAAAAGAAGGATTCCTCAAAGTCGCCATAACTCTTGACAGGATAAAGAGCGCAAATGTGATTTCTTCCGAAACCCTGAAAGCAAACGGTTCACCCTGCACCGAAACTGTAAGGGACGCAGGAAATGACGCGTTTGACAGGCTGATACACCCGTCAATTGAGCGTGAAGTCCGCGCAAACATGACACAGCGCGCCGCCGCCGCCGCTATAAAGCTTTTTGCCGTCAATCTGCGCGAGCTTTTGATGCAGCCACCCGTCAAAGGCAAGTCCGCCTTGGGGCTTGACCCCGGCTATCGGACAGGCTGCAAGGTCGCCGCGGTAGACGAGACGGGCAAGGTGCTTGAAACGAATATAATCTACATAACGCACTCCGACGCACAAAAAAACGCCGCGAAAACACTTATAAAGAGATTGATTAATAAATACGGCATTGAAATCATAGCAATAGGCAACGGCACAGCTTCAAAAGAAACAGAAATTTTCGCAGCGGAGGTCCTTCGCGAGCTGCCCGGTCACAATGTCCGTTATATGGTCGTCAGCGAGGCGGGCGCTTCTGTTTATTCCGCCTCAAAAATTGCCGCCGAGGAGTTTCCGCAGTTTGATGTTTCCATCAGAAGCGCTGTTTCGATAGCAAGGCGCTTGCAAGACCCGCTTGCCGAGCTTGTAAAAATTGACCCGCAAGCTATCGGTGTCGGGCAATACCAGCACGACATGCCGAAAAAAGAGCTTGGAGCGGCTTTAGACGGCGTTGTCGAGGACTGCGTCAACAAAGTCGGTGTCGACATTAACACGGCGTCAGCGCCGCTTCTGTCGCATGTTGCGGGCATAAGTGCTCCCGTTTCAAAAAATATTGTTGCTTATCGTGAGCAAAACGGGGCTTTCACAAAGAGGTCGCAGTTAAAAAGTGTCCCGAAGCTTGGCGGCAGGACTTTTGAGCAATGTGTCGGTTTTATGCGTGTGCCGGAAAGTGATAACGCGCTCGACAATACAGGCGTTCACCCCGAAAGCTACGGTGCGGCAAAGGAGCTTTTAAGGCTTTGCGGGCTTAACATTTCTGACATAAAAAGCAAAAAAATTGACGCTCTTAACGGCAAGACAGAAGAAATCGGAGGGCTGAAAAGCATCGCGGAAAAGCTTGGCGTAGGTGTTCCGACACTTTCCGACATTGTAAAAGAGCTTTTGCGCCCGGGGCGGGATCCGCGTGACGAGCTTCCGCCGCCGATGCTCCGCATCGATGTAATGGATATAAACGACCTTTCTCCCGGAATGGAGATAAAGGGGACTGTGCGAAATGTTATTGATTTCGGCGCTTTTGTCGACATAGGCGTTCATCAGGACGGACTTGTTCACGTTTCACAGATAACAGACAAATTTATAAAGCATCCTTCCGACGTTCTTAAAGTCGGCGAAGTCGTCACAGTTCGAGTTCTTTCTGTTGACGCCGCCAAAAAGCGCATATCTCTCACAATGAAACAGCCAAGGGAGGCTTAATTTTTGAAGTACAATGTTTTTAAATCAAAATCAATGGGGGACATATCAATCTCCGGGCTCGGAATGGGCTGCATGAGACTTCCCGTCATTGTCCCGGGCGAGGAGGACATTGATTATAAGCGCGCCGAGGAGGTAATTGACCGCGCATATTCCGGCGGCGTAAACTATTATGACACAGCCATAGGCTATCACGACAAAGGCTCCGAGCCGTTTGTCGGTCAAGCGCTCGGCAAATACCCTCGCGACAGCTTTTATCTGGCGACAAAGCTTTCAGCATGGTTTCTTGATGAGGGCAGGGGAGTAGAGGACATTTTTAAGTGGCAGCAGGAGCGGCTTAAGACAGACTATTTTGACTTTTATTTATGCCATAATCTCAACGACCATGTTTACAGCGAGCTTAAAAAGGCGGACGCTTATAATCGCCTTTCCAATCTGAAGAAAAAGGGCAGGATAAAAAATCTCGGCTTTTCTTTTCACGGAAGCCTTGAACTTTTAGACGAGCTTATTTCAAAATATGAATGGGATTTTGCACAAATACAGTTTAACTACTTGGACACACAGTTTGGCAGCGCCATGAAAGAATATGAGATGCTGCGCCGTGCCGGAATCCCCATAGCCGTTATGGAGCCTGTGCGGGGCGGCTCGCTGTCAGACCTTTGCGATGACGCCAACAAGCTTTTAAAGAGCAAAAGGCCCAATGAAAGTATCTCTTCATGGGCAATTCGATACGCCGCTTCCTTCGACGGCGTTTTTACAGTGCTGAGCGGCATGTCAAATATCGAGCAGGTGGAGGACAATATCAGCACAATGTCTGATTTTAAGCCTTTAACAGGAGAAGAAAAGAGCCTGCTCTCAAAAGCCGCCGCCTGTTTCAAGGAGTTTTACACCATTCCGTGTACAGATTGCAGATATTGCATGGATGTGTGTCCGAACGCTGTAAACACACCGAAGCTTTTGAAAATATACAGGGGATGGAAGCTCGATAAAAACATCAGCGAATATACAAAACATTATTCGTCTCTTGACAGCGCGGAAAAAGCCGAGGAATGCAGCGGCTGCGGAGTCTGTGTCGAAAAATGCCCGCAATCAATCAAAATACCGGAGCTGTTAAAAGAGATTGCAGAGCTTAACAAAAGCCTTGATTTAAAATAATTTAAAGCGCTCACAGGGGATATCGGCGCGCGGAAACGCAAAACCGAAATCGCGAGTTGCGTTTTATTCGCTTGCGGCAGCACAGAAATTCAACCCTCAAATAAGGCCCCGATAGACAGCAGTTTTTTGAAATGTCAGCTGTGCCGCCTGATAAGTATAAAGTATGTTGTTTTGCGCCGTACTTTAAAATTATGCGTCACCGGATAAAGCTGTCCATTCGGCACTGTGTGCAGTTGGATATGTGGTCGAGCGAATCGCGACAAGCCACGACAAACATCAAGGCGTTTTGGGAAATGACAGCTGTGCAATGTTTGGGAAATGACAGCTATGCAATGTCTGATAAAGTTTTCTGTTGCTGTTTGCTGTTCAAAGGCGCATAAAATATATTTGTTTTATGTGTCGGGGGAACCCAAACAGCGGCGCAAATACCGAAACACCAACTTCGCAAAATAGATGTTTTGCGAAGTTGAGGGCAGGGGAAGTCAGTTAAAAGTCGCTTTTTTGTTGTATTTTACGTTGAAAATCACTTTTCGCTGTGTCTTACACTGAAAGTCACTTTTCGCTGTGTTTTACGTTGAAAGTCACTTTTGCTGTTCTCTACACTGAAAATCATTTTTGCCGCACTTTTAAACTAAAAGCACATTTTGTGTATTTTGATGTTAACAACAACTTCTGATGCGGTTTGCTCTGAAAATACTTTTTGCTTTGTTTCGCAGTAAAATTTTTTTATTTATGCTGTTGTCGGTCATGGAACTTATGCGCTGAAGCAATTCTTTCTTTTATTAGTGATAGATTTTTTTTAATGGACTCAGTTGACTTTTTATGGATGATGGTGCAATTTTATGATTAATCCCGACTTGTTGGAAAACTTACCAAAAGCCGTTGTTGATTATCTGAACTATCTTGAGGTTATCAAGCAGAAATCGGCTCTTACGATATCTGAATACGCGCACGACCTGCGCACATTTTTCAGATATCTTGTTAAGTCGCGCAATAAATCGTTGTGGGATACTCCGCTCGAAGAAATCGATATTTCTGTTGTGGACGATGATTTTATCAAGAGCGTTACACCTTCGGACGCCTATGCGTTCATTGCTTATTGCAAACGCTTTCGCGGAAATAAAGCCGCTGCGCGCGCGCGCAAGGTTGTTTCAATAAAGCGCTTTTTTCGATACTGCTCCGTTCATCTTGAGATTTTTGACATCAATCCCATGCAGGAGCTTGAGTCTCCAAGTGTCAAAAAGACCCTGCCAAGGTACCTGACGCTTGAGCAAAGCCTTGAGCTTTTAAATTGTATAAACGAAGGAAGATTCAAGGAGCGTGATTTTTGTATTATAACGCTCTTCCTTAATTGCGGCATAAGGCTGTCGGAGCTTACGGGATTAAATCTGAATGACATCAGTTCTGACAACACGATGCGAATTTTGGGCAAGGGTGATAAGGAGCGCATTATTTACCTTAATGACGCATGTCAAAAAGCTGTCGCGCGTTATTTGCGCGTCCGTCCGGCAGAAGGTTTAAAGGATAGGAATGCTTTGTTTATCAGCAGAAATATGCGCAGGATTAACCCAAGGAGCGTTCAAAATATTGTTCAAAACATTTTAAAAAAAGCCGGTCTTGACGGTCAAGGATTTTCTGTTCACAAGCTTCGTCACACAGCGGCGACGCTGATGTATCAGCACGGAGAAATTGATCTGCTTGTCCTTAAAGAATTGCTGGGTCATGAAAATCTTTCAACAACAGAGATTTATACGCACATTGCGGACGACCAAATCAAAAAGTCTTTAGAATCAAATCCTTTAAGCGGCGTCTCCCCTCCCCCGGACGTCTTAGAAAAATAATATATTCTAATTTAGAATCAGAAGTCAAAAAAACATGAAAAGATTGAAAAGAAAAAGGTTTCAACTAACGCGCCAAACGCTGTTATAATGCTGAAAATAAAAAATCTTACACAATAATATTTAAAGCTGTTTTCACCGTCAAGCTTTTTATTCATTATCATAAGCAGCATTTCTTTCGACATCAGCATACCTTCATTGCAGGCTAAAAGCATTATAATGACATAAAAAATCACACCGGGAAAAAGAATCAACATGCTGTATCCGACACCTTTTATCATATATGCGTTGTAAAGATACCCGCTGACCATGCCGATTCCAAAGCCGCGAACAAACAAAACGGCATAAATGACAGGATATCCCACCGCGCAAAGCCCGGCGCAATAAATGACGACAAGATATGAAAAAGCGTTGATAAAAGAGTTGCAAAAGTTTACCGGTAGTGATTGCTGCATTCTTAAATCGCGATAGTTGTTGAATATTGTCAGCAGTTTTATTACAAGAGACGCCGAATTTATTTTTACGGCACCCGCTCCGATTACCATTCCGACAGCAAAAACAGCAGCAAGAACTAAGATTCGCTTGTTTTCTGATAATGTCATAATCAGGTCATTGCTGTTTAAATTTTTCGTCCGACTTTTTATCACTTTGTACATATACAAATCATCCCTTTCACAAAAAGATATGCTGCCCGAACAAGCTTTATGACCTGCATACGAAACGGACCGCAACAAAAGCAGATGAATTAAGGCTGTGACAAAACGCTGAGAAAATCAACGTTTTGTCACAGCCCCTTATTATATGAAAAAACTTAAATACAGCAACCAATATCAGCTTAGCTGCTTTTGCCTTTGTCTGCGTTTTTTGGATTTGTAGGACATCAGCTCGTCAAATTGCGCCTCGGGAGTTGAGCAGGCGCCGAGCGGCGTCTTCCCAACGCCGTACATACCGTGAAAGTCGCTGCCGCCGGTCATCAGCAAATTATGTTTTTTTGCTTTTTGCTGAAGATAAACGACGTCGTCTTCAGCACAGGACGGGTGCCAAACTTCTATACCGTCAAGACCAAGCCCTATCAGCTCGTCAAGCAAATCATAGTTGTTATATAACAGCGGATGGGCAAGAACAGCTATGCCGCCCGCCTCGTGGATTGCCTTCATGACCTCCGGCGCTTCCGGATATTTTCCTGTGTGGAGAATGTTTCCTTGGTTGTCCGGGTTAAAAAGCTCGTCATAAACCTCGCCGTAAATTCTGTCCGTAAAGCCGCCCTCCATCAGGGCGTGCATTATATGCTGCTTGTAAACTCCTGTTGAGCCTGATGCACACTTTATGATGAACTCGGGCGTAATCGGAAACCTTGCCGCGGTTTTAAGCATCATAAACTGGCTTGCCTTTTTGCTCTCGAGCAGATTGCGCCTGCAAAGCCCCTCAAGCCTGTCGGGGCTGTCGGGCATATAACAAAGCAGATGCACCCGTGCGCCGCGCTTGCTGTCAACCGCCGATAACTCGACACCGGGAATGACCTTGACATCATATCTCTCACCGATGAGCTTGCCGCGGACGTTCCCCGCAAGGCAATCATGGTCTGTGATAGCAATGGTTTTTATTCCTTGTTTTTTTGCAAGCGCAATTAGATTGTCTATACCCATCGAACCGTCGGATAATCGGGTATGACAATGTAGATCAGCAATCAAGAAAAATCCTCCTCATATTAATAAACCGGAATTCTGAAAAAACAGCACAAAATCCCTCAATATAATGATATTATACACCTTTTTGAAGTGCTTTGCAAGCAAATTTCAAAATAAGGTGCGATTAGTTGTCGAAAAGCTTTAAGCGCCGCTTACAAAAAGGGCAAACCTATTGTAAGCGGCGCTTGGATTTTTAAATTTATATGGCGGGTATCGAAGCCGTTTTTATTGTGTTTTTACTGCATACGGCTTTTGAGCTTTTTGAGCCGGTTTATCGGCGAAGCTTTTCCCCGCGGCTATTTCCACTCTAAGCTCACAGCCGCGCCGTCAGAAACCACGCTCATATATTTCGACGCCTTTTTTGCAAAAGCTTCCGCCATCCCCTCGGAATTGAATGTTATGCCCGCGCTGACAGTCATGTCCGAGGCCTTAAAAGTGGGGCCGGGTTGAAAGCCGCAAATCCACCAGTGCTTTTCGGTTTGAGCTGATAAAATCAACTTGTCTTTTCCGTAAAGCTCCATCTCCAACGCAACCATATCATCGCCGTCAACGCAGGTGTAATTCAGCCACTCGCCTTTTTTAAGGTAATAAAGGCCTATTTCCGCCCCGTTTGCATAGCTTGTATAATTGCCCTTCCAAAACTGAACCATCCATTTTGTCCCGTCATAATCAAATTTGACGCGTACCGTATCACATTCCATAAATAACAGGTTGCCGAGAATATCGTAGCCTATGTTGTAGCCGAATTGTTTCATCCACGCGCCCGGCGGCGACGTTATCACCATGCCGTCAATATCGCAATCATAACCTATTCCGAAAATACCGTTGTTGTCTTTGCCGTAAACAATGTGGGATTCGGTGTCATAATAAGCTCCTGTCACGATTATTTTAAGCTCACCCTTGTCGTTTATATAGCTGCCCATAAATTCAAGTATGCCGTCGTATTCGGTGTGGCGGAAAAATACATGAAGGTCGTTTATTCCCTCTGACCATGTTATTAAAAAACCTCTTATGCTTTCAGGTATAAGCTTTGAATCCTTTAATGCACCGGCAAGCAGCTTTGACAATGTGTTTGACGTGTGAACAGCTCCCGGAACACGCTCGATATCGCCTATCGGCACAAGATCAACAATGTCCGACGCCTCGCCGTTGCTCATCTCGCCCGTCATAAACTGGACTATTACCGCTGTCACAAGCTTTTTGGCAATTGTTGTTGTGCTGTCCTCAAAAATATCGTTTGTAAAAAGCAGCTCCGTGAAAACTTCCGGGTATGTTTCGGTGTAAAATATTATGTTTTTGCCATTCGCGGGGGCGCCCGTGATAAGCTTGAAAAGATTGGGGCTTATGAGTGCGATTATTGTAAGAATAATCGCGATTACCTTCTTAATAAAAAATGAAATGTCCGTCAAAACAAATCTCCTTTTCAGATATATATCCCTTAAATTAATAAGCTTTTCAGCTTCATAAAAAGTGTAATATCGCGTTAATCCCACCTCTCTGCCTCAAGCCTTTTTTGCAGCTTGCGCAATTTTTGCGTTTGGAGTTTATAGTCGGGTACAACCGCTCCGACTTCTCTCCAAAAGCCGCTGCCGTGGTTGCGGTGAATTATGTGCGCCAGCTCATGAACGACGACATAATTAATCGCTCCGTCGTCGGCGAGAACAAGTCTCCATGAATAGCTTATGCCCTTGCCGCCGCAGCTTCCCCAACAGGTTTTTGCCGAGCTTATCCTAACCGGCGGCGGCGAAAGAGACATTTTCTCCGCTGCTTTTGCCGTCTTTTCAGACAGCAGTATTTTTGCAAGCTGTATATATATATGCCTGATGTTTCGGATTATTGTATCACTGTCAAGACCGGGGGGCAGAAAAAATCTCTCGCCGTCAAAGCCTGCCCTGCCGTCCGCCGACGGCGCTATCGCGCATTCTTTTCCCCTGAACAAAACAGAGCTGCCGTAATCAAGGCAAAAAGACGACTTAGCGGCAGCTTGAGCGGCTTTTGCGGCAATATGCGCCGTTATCCAATCATTTTTTTGCCTGATGAAATCCTCAATAACGTGCGGCGGCATTCCCGCAGGCGCTCGCGCCACAAGCGCCGCTTCATCTGTGACGTGCAATGCCAGCGTCTTTCTGTCGCTGCGTTTAACAGTATATTCCATATCGCTCCTCAAAAAGGTTTTTGTGCAGTCAGCTTTCAGCCGTCATAAAAGGCGATGTGCAAAACGTTAAAATCAAACAAAGAAAATGAGGGCTGAATCACGCGACGCAGCCCCGATATATAGTTTAAAATCAACGAAAAAGTCAGCGTGCGCTTATTGAATTATCCTTAAGCAAAACGTCATGCGCGCCGCCCTCAACAATTGAAGTCGCGGAGACGAGAGTTATCTTTGCCTTTTCCTGAAGCTCGCCGATTGACAGCGCGCCGCAGTTGCACATTGTCGAGCGAATCTTTTTAAGCGTGACGCTGAGGTTGTCCTTTAACTTACCGGCATAAGGGACATATGAATCAACACCTTCTTCAAAGGAAAGGCTGTCGTCGCCGCCAAGGTCATACCGCTGCCAGTTTCTTGCCCTTGACGAGCCTTCTCCCCAATATTCCTTCATATAGTTGCCGCCGACAATAATTTTGTTTGTCGGGCTTTCGTCAAACCTTGCGAAATAGCGGCCGAGCATCAAAAAATCGGCGCCCATCGCAAGAGCCATTGTGCAGTGGTAATCATGCACGATGCCTCCGTCGGAGCAGACCGGGATGTAGATCCCGGTCTCTTGGCAATATTTGTCTCGTTCTTTGCAAACCTCGATAAGCGCGGTCGCCTGCCCCCTGCCAATGCCTTTTTGCTCGCGCGTTATGCATATTGAACCGCCTCCGATACCGACTTTTATAAAGTCGGCGCCGCAGTCGGCAAGAAACCGAAAGCCCTCGGCGTCAACGACGTTGCCCGCGCCTATTTTGACATTTTCGCCGTAGTTTTTGCGCACCCAGTCTATCGTAAGCTTTTGCCACTCGGTGAACCCCTCGGACGAATCGATGCACAAAACGTCAGCTCCGGAGTTAAGCAAAGCCGGAACCCTTTCCGCGTAGTCCCTTGTGTTGATACCGGCGCCCACCACATATTTTTTGTGGCTGTCAAGAAGCTCAAGCGGATTTTCCTTGTGATTATCGTAATCCTTGCGGAAAACAATGTACATAAGACGCCCGTCGCCGCCGACAATCGGCAGCGCGTTCAGCTTGTGATCCCAAATGATGTCGTTCGCTTCCTTAAGCGTGGTTGACGCGGGCGCGGTGACAAGCTTTTCAATCGGGGTCATAAAAGATTTGACTTTTTCAGCGGGAGACATGCGGCTTGGGCGGTAATCCCTGCTTGTGACAATTCCGAGCAGCTTTCCCGTCGCCGTGCCGTCGGACGTCACAGCCACTGTCGAGTGACCTGTCTTTGCCTTGAGGGCAAGTATGTCGCCCAATGTCTCGTCAGGGCTGACATTGCTGTCGCTCACGACAAAGCCCGCCTTATATGCCTTTACTTTCTCCACCATCGCAGCCTGTGATTCAATTGACTGTGAGCCGAAAATAAAGGACACGCCTCCCTCACGGGCAAGCGCGACTGCCATCTTATCGTCAGAAACTGATTGCATTATAGCGGATGTCATGGGAATATTCATATACAACTCCGGCTTTTCACCCTTTTTGTGCTTGACAAGCGGAGTTTTCAGGCTTACCTTTTCGGGGACACATTCGGGGCATGAATAACCCGGCACCAAAAGATATTCGCTGAAAGTTCGTGACGGCTCGTTAAAATAAAATGCCATGATCATTCTCCTTATACATTGTAAAAAAATCACTCATTATAAACTATACGATACTATAACTTGTTTTCATTGTCAATATGTTTTGACCAAACGCTTCCATGAAGTTGCCCAATTGTTTCTTTTTATATGCGCAAAGCTTTGTAAAGCTTTTTAAATTTCGGCAGCCGCCGCCGTTTTACGCACACAAAGGTTAAAAAAGGCAGTGGAGCTTAAAACACTTTAAAATAACTTTAAAAGAACCTTGAAAATTAGGCATTGACTTTTTTGGCTTATTGTGTATAATTATTAAAGCAAACACACCAACAATAATTTTGCGGAATTGTGTAATGGTAGCACGACAGACNNGTTCAAATCCTAGTTCCGCAGCCAGAAAGAAACGACAATTTTCAGCAGAAAGTTGTCGTTTCTTTTTGTGTTTTTCTCTTTTCTCTTTTCATTTTTCTCTCTTCACTGAAATAAAATTGTCGTTTCCAGATAAAAGATAAAGGAGAAAAGATAAAAGAATCGGTAGCCTTGCTTGACGCAAGGCAATAATCAGAATATAATGAATGCAAGAGGTGAGCATATGGCAAGTCCATTAATTAACAAGTCTTTAGATTTTGCAACACAAATTGTGATATTCTATGAGGAATGCTCAAAATCGAGAAAAGATACAACCATAGCAAAACAGCTTCTACGCTCTGCTACAAGCGTCGGTGCTAACCTCAATGAAGCGATTTACGGCAACAGTAAAGCCGATTTTATATCAAAATTACACATTTCATTAAAAGAAACAAGCGAAAGCATATATTGGCTTACACTTCTTAAACGGACTGATCTGTTTGACTATGATTATGATTCAATATTAAATTCAGCAGAAGAAATTAAACGCATGCTTATCGCTTCAATCAACACAGCGAAAGGAAATAAGTAAGATTATTTATGTCAGAAAGATATAATCCTATATATTATATAGTTTATAAAACTATTGAAAGATGCATAGCAGAATGAGAAAGAAATCACATGCCATTAATCCAATAAATAAGAGGGCGACTATACTTTAACCCTCAAAAAAACGGAGTATTTAATGTTACTTAAGTACAACAATTTAACCATTAGAAACGTAACAGTAAACGATGCAGAACAACTTGCTTTATGGTGGAATGATGGCAAAATAATGGCACACGCAGGATTTCCAAATGGAATAGGTCAAACAGCCAACACAATAGCAGACAGCCTAAAAAATGATACCGTTGATACACATAGGCGGTTGATTATTGAAATTGACAATGTTGTAGTGGGTGAAATGAAAGAACGCAATATGTCTATGAGCAACTTGGGTTTAAAAAATTGCGAGTAAATGAAAATTCATGGATAAATCAAATTGGTGAACTTCAATCATCAATTGATTATGAGCTCTATCAAGTAGATTTTTACAACTTCGCCAAATGAGGTATACTATAAATTTAAGTGTCTGCATCTTTTTTGTCGGTCAAAGCCAGCGGCGAGCCGCCGCGGACAAATCGCTCTTAGACTTGTGCTAAGGGCGATTCTTTTTGCCCGAAAACGAAATTCCATATCACTTATAAGTGTTAAATCCACCTCAAAGTCACTTTTCGGGCGGCTTTTTTATAACGTCCAAAACTTGGCGCTCCTTATGATATGTGAAAGTTGTGAGCAAAAAAAACCCTCCCTTGTCAAAACGCCGCGCATCTTTTGACCGAGTCAGAACAAAGGGGATTTATTGTTGACAGAACAGTTTAGAGCATATAAAAGCCGAAAGGTCAATCAAGATATTCGACTATTATTGCCTCGTGCTTACATTTGGCGGCGCATAAACCGCACTGTATGCATTTGCTTTGGTCAATCGTGAAAGGCTCCCTGACTTTTCCCTGCGGCGCTTTCGTTACACAGACTCTCGCGCAAATCGAGCAGCCTATGCATTTGTCTTGGTCTATAAAAACTTTTGCGATTCTTTTGTGACCGGGTGCGGGAAAAATGGCGTTGTTTGGACAAACGTCCTCGCACTGTCCGCACCCGAGACAGTTTTTTATGTCAATTATGTATTTGAGCTTGTTTTCGTCCGTTGGAACAGGAACGTCAAAAAGGCAGACGAACGCGCACGCGCCGCAGCCTATGCATTTGTCAGAATCAATTAAAAACGCCAAAACAATTTACCTCCTTGTCATCCGCCCGACGAAGGCGAAAGAATCCAAACTTCATCGTTGTCGCAAAGTCTTTTGCCCTTTTGCGCGCACCGCTCACCGTTTATGAACACTACGGCGCTTCTAAACGATATCGGCGACGGTTTTTTTGTTTCATTATCTTTTTTCAGGGTTTTTGAATAAATTTCATACGCCTTTTTGTTCAGCGCGGCGAAAATGTCAAGAACCTTTTCCGCGTCAATCTCCTCACAAGATATGTGCGTGTCGATTCGCAGCACACCGAAAAGCTTAACTGTCACCTTTGCCATTTTGGTGTGCCTCCTCCGCAATTTTTTCGTAGAATTCTTTGTCGATATCTATTCCGAGGCTTTTTAAACGTCGATATTTAGGTATGCCGTCGCTCCAGCCGCGCGCCCTGTAATATACTTTTTTCATGCGTTCGAGCGGAACTTTTGTTTTTGGGTTGTCCCTGTCCTGCGGCACGTCCGTGAAGCGGGCGGGCAGCTTGTCAGCTCCTGCCTTTTGACCGAGGATAATGTTTGATATGCGCTCAATATTGTAACCGTATGCGCCCCAAGTCAGCATCCTTGCCATTGTGGATTTTATTCCCGTTGCGTATTTTATGGCGTATGAGTGAGGTAAAAGGGGAATATTGACAGCGGGCGCCTTTGTGAAATGGCTCAAAAGGTTGACGACAGGTCCGACATATGGGAAGCAGGCAAGCACCGCTCTTGTTAAAAGAAGGTTTGGCTTGTCTACAAGGAATCCCGGCAGCACTGCATAACTTGTAAACAGGCAGGAACCGCAGGCGGAAACGGACTCCATAAGGTTTTGGAACATGATTGAAAGTGCCGCCTTTCCGTGTGGCGTCAATGAGTCGACATCAAGCCCAAGACCCTCCACAACAACAAGATATCCGGCGTTAAGATGGCATCCGCCGCGGTTGGATGTCGCGTAGCCCAGCCCCTGACCGACGGCGCGGCGCGGCTCATAAGCCGAAAGTTCCATTCCCTTTGCGTGAATGGCAAAATCCTTGCCTCCGAAGCGTTCGCTCATGCGCTTTGCGCCGTCGGCAAGTATATCCCCGTCGCCTCTGCGGTGCGCAATATCGTTCAGCATCTGTGAAATGTTGTCTGTCCTGCCGAATTCAAGTCCGCAATCCCAAATGCCCTTCTCCTTAAGCTCCATCGCAAAAGCCATCGCTCCCGAAGCAGAGATGGAATCCATTCCTAATTCATCAAGCTCATAATTCCATTTGAGTATGATTTCAATGTCGTCGTTTAATATGTTCGGACCTAAAAGACCAAGCGTTTCAAGCTCGGGGCCCTTGACGTTTTTTCCGTCGACCTTAACTGTTCTGGCGCACCTTATGACGCAGGTTGTGCAGGCGGCGTTGCTGATAAGGTGCTTTTCGGCAAGCTCCTCTCCGGAGACCTTTTCAAACCCGTCAAACCGCCCTTTTGAAAAGTTTTTTGTGGCAAGAATGCCGTGTGCCTGCATCGGCGCAATAAGCCCCGCCGTGCCGAGCTTTGGGAGCTGACGGCCTGTGAGAGGATGTGACATGAGCAGCTTTGTCCATTTTGCGTTTGTCTTTTTGAGCTTTTCCCTGTTGGCGACTTCGGGTATTTTGTGTCCGGATGCCGTAACCGCCTTAAGCAGCTTATCGCCGAAAACGGCGCCGACTCCTCCCCTGCCCGCTGTTCTTTCGTTGCTGAACACACAAGCAAAAAGGACTTTGTTTTCTCCTGCCGAGCCTATGACAAGCTTCCCCGCGCGTTTGGGGAGCTGTTCTTGTGTCTCGCTTGTGGACATCCCCCACAAATCAGATGCGTCGTCAAAGGTCACACCCGAGCAGGTTATGTTGACTGTCACGGGAGCCGCCGACCTTCCGCTGAATATCACGGCGTCATAGCCGGCTCTTTTCAGCGAAAGTCCGAAATCTCCGCCGCAGTTTGACGACGTCACAATGCCCGTTAAAGGAGATATGGTTGATATGTTGAATCTTGAAGTGTTGGGGCAGCCGCACCCTGTGAGCGGGCCTGTTGAAACGACAATCCAATTGCTTTCATCAAACGCCTTCATACCCGGCTCAATGTGGCGGTAAAGAATGTCGGCCGCCATAATCTTGCCGCCAAGCGTGCGTTCTCTGTCGCTGTCTGTCCAAGGGTATTCTTCAAATGTGCGGGACGTCAGGTCAACCTTGAGCACCCTGCCCATATAACCGAGCAGCTTATCCGACATTTAAATCACCTCCGCATATCCTGCATCCTTTAAGTTTTTTTATGTTAAGCTCGTCTGTTGTGTTGTTTAAAGCGTCTGTTAAGATGAGCTTTCCCGCTTTTTTGTGACTTTTGCTTGAGAGAATTTCGAGAGCTGTGACGGACGCAATGCCGGCGACAATCCCGGCGACTGCGCCGACAGTGCGCTTATCGGCACTTTCGGCGGTGCCGTCCATCAAGCAGGCAAGACAGGCGGATTTGCCGGGAATGTAAAGGTAAGAGCTGCCGCAGCCGCCTGATATGCCGGAATCTATCAAATTTATGCAACGCATTGAACAAGCTTCGTTGACCGCAAGCCGCGTCGGGATATTGTCGCAGGCGAGCATGACAAGGTCGTAACCGGAAATAATGTCCGCGGCATTTTGACCGCTCACCTTTTGAACAATCGGCGTCACACGGCAATCGGGCGCATATCCGCTGACAAACCTTGCCGCGGCTTCCGCTTTTCGCGCGCCCAAGTCCGCTGTTGTAAAAATAAACTGCCTGTTGAGGTTTTCGGCGGCCGCAACGTCAAAGTCACAAACGGAAATCGAGCCCACACCCGCGCCCGCAAGGTGGACTGCAATGCCGCACCCAATGCCCCCAACCCCTATCAGCAGCACGTTTGACAAGCGCAGCCTACGCGTGTTGAAAAGGCAGCTGTTTTGCTCGTCCTTTAAGGCGGCAATGTCACACATCTGACTTTTCCTCCTTTATTCGTTGACTTTTTGCGAAAAGGAAGATATAATTTATATGGTTTATGTTTGTCGCGGCGCGCAATCTGTCACGCCGCCTGACAAAAGCTGAGAGGCGTGCGCAAGCACCGGCTTGATGATACGCGCGCATTCCGCGGCGCCCTTGGGGCTTCCGGGCAAGTTTATAATGAGCGTACCGCCCCTTATAACACTCACCGCCCTTGAAAGCATCGCCGTCGGAGTCGATTCAAGGCTTTTTGCCCTTATCGCCTCGGCAATCCCGGGAACTTGTTTTTCCGCTACGGAGAGCGTCGCCTCCGGAGTCACGTCACGCGGCGAAACACCTGTGCCGCCCGTTGTTATCACGGCGGACAAACCCGGAGCGCAAAGTCGGACAAGCTCGTTTTTTATTTGCTCTTTTTCGTCGGGCACGCAAACATACTCGACTGTTTTCGCAACGTCCGCCAGCTCTTTTATGATTGCGGGTCCGCTCAAATCCTCCCGTTCACCCGAATATGAACGGTCGCTCACGCATACCACAGCGATTTTTATCATGGTTTCACCTTGTCTCAAGTTTTTCTTTCAAACTTATTGTAACATATTTTTTTTTGAAATCAAAGCCTTTTGTTTCATTTTACATTCCTTTTGTTCCGCACCTTAAAAGATTTCTGTGCTTTAAAGGACTTGAGTGCTTTCTAAGGCAACACCGCGCAANNGCTTGCTTGCATCTTTTCCGTCATATCGCACAACAATCATTGTGCGGTGTTGCCTTAATGTATTTGAGTGCCTCGCGCAAAATCATTCGGCGGTTTTGCCCGCGGCGCTTTGATAAATAATTTTTCCGAGCCCGCAAGCTAAGTTTCAGTCAGAAATACGCTTAAAAGGCCATCGGGTGGAGAGGGAAACCTCTTTGCCTCTCGTGTTTAGAAAGGAGAAATAAAAATGTTCAAAAAACTGACGGCTCTGTTCCTTTGTCTTATCATGGTTTTTTCGCTTGCCGCCTGTCAAGGCAAGACAGAAACAGAGTCAAAATCCGGAGTTGATTCCGGGGAGCAAGCAGTCGAACCAAAAAAGGAAGCTATCAGGCTTGCGACGACGACGTCTGTAAACGATTCCGGTCTGCTCGGCTATCTTCTGCCGTATTTCAAAGAAGATACGGGCTATGACGTTGAAGTTGCGTCCGCCGGCACCGGGATCGCGATAGGCTACGCCAAAAGCGGCGACGCCGACGTTCTGCTTGTACACTCAAAGGCGCAGGAAGAAGATTTCATTGCGGAGGGATTTTCCTCGACGGAAAGGCTGTCGTTTATGTACAATTTCTTTGTCATATGCGGTCCCTCGGACGACCCTGCCGACATAGCCGAAGCTGAGAATGCGGCCGAAGCATTCCGGAAGATAGCGGCGGCGGGCAGCGCGTTTGTTTCGCGCGGCGACAACAGCGGCACACACGACAAGGAAAAGAACATTTGGGAGTCCGCCGGGACGACGCCTGATAAAACCGCCGAATGGTATGTATCAGTCGGCTCCGGCATGGGCGACACGCTTAACAAGGCAAACGAGCTTAAGGCTTATGTCATCACCGACAAAGCGACATACCTGTCAATGAAGCAATCGCTTCCAAACATTCAAATCCTGAAAGCCGATGCCGACGACATGAAAAACACATATTCGCTGCTTGGTGTAAATCCGGACGCGGCGGCATTTGAAGGCACCGGCGCCGCCATAAATTCCGACGGCGCAAACGCGTTCATAGAATGGATGCACAGCGGCGAGGCGGTCGACCTTATATCCGATTACGGAATATCCGCCTACGGTGAGCAGCTTTTTTATGTGATTGAAAAGTAAATAATTTCAGCGAGCCGCCGCCTTAGCAGGCGGCGGCAGGTTAAAATGACGATATGGAATATATAAAGCAAGCAATACACCTTTTTTTAAGCGGCGACAAAGAGCTTTTACAGATTGTCCGCACCACACTCACGATGTCTGTTTTCAGCACTGTGATTTCATCTGTTATCGGCCTGCCGATTGGAGTCGCTCTCGGACGCGCCGAGTTTAAGGGTAAGGGAATAATCTTAAGAATAACAAACACTTTGATGGGCTTGCCGCCTGTTGCGGCTGGTCTGATTGTCTTTATGCTTTTTCGCTCCGTGGGACCGTTAGGCTCGTTTCGCATTATGTTTTCTGTGCGAATAATGGTTGTCGCGCAGGTTTTGCTCATAACCCCTGTTATAATGGGGCTTGCCGCCTCCGCATCAAATGTCAAGGCAAAGTCGCTGACGGAAACGGCAAAAGGCATCGGAATACGCCCTACGGGGCAGATATACCTCCTCATGCGTGAATGCGCACCGCAATTTGTCGGCATCATGCTTGTTGGGTTTGGGCGCTCGATTGCCGAGGTCGGGGCTGTTTCACTTGTCGGCGGCAACATACAGTTCAAAACAAGGGTCATGACCACCGCGATTTTGCTTGAAACAAACAAGGGCAATTTTGACACGGCGATTGCTTTGACAATGCTGCTTTTGCTGATTTCACTTGTCGTCAACACTTTGGCATATCCGTATTGGAGAAAATAATGATTAAAATATCCGGACTCGAAAAAAGATTTTCACACGATTTTGTTTTAAAAATTGACGAGCTTAATGTCGCAAAGGGTGACCGCGTCGCCGTTATCGGTCCGAACGGTTCGGGCAAATCAACTCTTTTGCGCATCCTTTCCGGCGCCATCAAGCAGGATTGCGGTCATTTCAGCATATCCGACGGCGCCGCGCCCGGCTATCTGCCGCAGTCCCCCTACTGCTTTGCGGGAAGCGTGGAGTTCAATGTCAGGATGGGTCTTGATTCCGAAACGGACATTGAAAAGCTTTTGCGTGATTGTATGCTTTATGATTTGCGAAAGAAAAAATCATCAAAGCTTTCGGGCGGCGAAAAACAGCGGATGTGTTTCGCGCGTATGCTTGCGGGCAAATATGCCTGCTTGATGCTGGACGAGCCTTTCAGCTGCACAGATATTGAAACTTCTCAAATGCTTGAAAAGGTTTTGGATGACTATTGCCGCGAAAATGACGTTACGCTTCTTTTTTCCACACACCTCCCGTCACAGGCTTTCGCACTGTCAACAAAAGTCCTCATTTTAAATAACGGCGAAATAGCCGAATACTCAAACACATCTTCCGTCTCCCGCCCCGACAGTGAATTCGGGCGAAAGTTTATTGATCAATGGAGGATATGCTGATGCTGACAGTCGTTATGCCTGAAACAGCGCTGGAAATTATTTTGTCTAACATAAAAACAACAGCTTTTACGGAGACTGTGAGCCTTTACGACGCCTGCGGCAAGGTCGCCGCGCGTGACATAATCAGCGGCGAGGACCTGCCCTCTTTTAATCGTTCGGTCGTCGACGGGCTTGCCGTCAGAGCCGCCGACACATACGGCTGCTCGGAGGCTGTGCCGTCTATGCTCAAATATTCGGGCAAGATACTCATGGGTCAAAGCGTGGAAGCTGTTTTGCCGCCGGGCTGCTGCATGGAAATTCCCACAGGCGGGATGCTGCCCAAAGGTGCCGACGCCGCCGTAATGATAGAGCACACGGAAAATATCGGCGACGGCTTTCGTTATGTGATGAAGCCATGCGCTGTTTTTGAAAATATAGCGCGCCGCGGCGAGGACTGCAAAAGCGGTCGCGTTATTATACCTCACGGCACAATGCTTGGCGCAAATAATATCGCCGTGCTTGCGGCGCTCGGCAACACACATATTGAGTCTGTAAAGCCGCCACAGCTCGGAATCATATCAACAGGCGATGAAATTGTCCATTTTTCTCGGACGCCGCGCGGCGCGGAGGTCAGAGACATAAACACAATCGCTCTTTATTCCTGCGCCAAATCCTGCGGCTGCGAGGCAAAAGCTTACCCCATAGCGCCCGACAACGAAAAGGTTTTGGAAAGCACCGTCAAAAATGCCGTCAAGGAATGTGACTTTGTGCTGATTTCCGGGGGTTCTTCTGTCGGAGAAAAGGACATTTTGAAGCGTGTTTTATCAGATATCGGAAAGGTTTTATTTCACGGCATAGCTATAAAGCCCGGCAAGCCGACACTTTTCGCGACGATTGACTCAATTCCGGTCTTTGGACTGCCCGGCCATCCGGCGGCGGCTTTTTTTGCTTTCAGCTTGTTTGTCAAGCCCGCGATACGCAAATTTCTCGGCTCTCGTCATGATGATCTGCGCATAGAAGCGGCTGCTTCGCAAAACATTCCATCTAACCACGGCAGGCAAGAGACTGTTGCGGTAACTCTCAAAAACAATCTTGCGATACCGCTTCCTGCAAAGTCGGGCATCGTATCGGCGCTTTCCTCCGCCGACGGATACATCATAATCGGCAGGGACGACGAGGGTGTTCTTAAAGGCGAAAGGGTTACGGTGAACTTGTTTTGAATTACAAATATTTGTCAAACTCCCCGTGCGAACAAGCGGTCAAAGACTTTATTTCAGCGCTGAAAAGTGTCGGGACGACATATAAAACAGAAGTTACGCCGACACGCCAATCAAACGGTCTTGTCGCCGCGTCGGCACAATACGCCCGCCGCTGTTCGCCGCACTACTGCGCCTGCGCCATGGACGGCATAGCCCTCAAATCCTCAATTACGAGCGGCGCATCTGAAAGCTCGCCCGTCACCATAAAAGCGCATGATTATGTTTTTGTCGATACCGGCGACCCGCTGCCGCAGGGCTGTGACTGCGTCGTAATGATTGAGGATGTCGTCGAGCACACCCGCGGCGCCGTCCGACTTTACGCGGCCGCGACGCCGTGGAGCAATGTGCGCCAAGTCGGCGAGGACATATGCATGGGAGACATGATAATCCCGTCGTTTACAGTTATTACGCCGTCAATTGTCGGCGCGCTCCTTGCCGCCGGAGTTTACGAGCTTGAAACTGTCAAAAAACCGACTGCGGCAATCATTCCGACAGGCGACGAAATAATAAACGAAGTGTCAAAACCGAAGCCGGGCGAGATTCCCGAATTTAACTCCGCCATATTTTCCGCGATGCTTGATGAGTGGGGTGTTTTTTCAAAAATCTATCCCACTGTGCCCGACAAGCCAAAACTGCTTTTGTCCGCCGTCTCCAAGGCCGCTCGGGAATGTGACGCCGTTATAGTCATTGCCGGCTCGTCGGCGGGCAGGGACGATTACACGTCAAGCGTGTTGGAAAAAATCGGCAAGTTGGTTGTCCACGGCGTAGCCATAAAGCCGGGCAAGCCTGTCGTCCTCGGTCACATCGGCAGCGTTCCGTTTTTTGGAATCCCGGGCTATCCCGTTTCAGGTATAATTGTCATGGAGGAAATAGTCAGGCATGTTATGAGGCTGCTCACAAAACGCCGCGCCGCGCCTGATTTTCAGGTCAAGTCGCTTTTAACAAGAAAGATAACATCTTCGCTCAAATATAAGGAATTCATACGCTGCGGCGCCGCGTCGGTAGACAAAAAACTTGTGGCTGTTCCGATGCGCAGAGGCGCGGGAATCGTGTCGGGATTCGCTAAGGCGGGCGGTATAATCACTGTTTCACAAAACAGCGAGGGCATCGGGGCGGGCAGTGAAGTAATGATGAAGCTCCTTAAAAATTATGACGAAATCAAAAACAGCGTTTGTGTCACGGGGAGTCACGACCCGCTCATTGACGAAGTTTCGGACATTCTTATGCGCTCCGACAACCCCATGGGCGTTGTATCCTCACATGTGGGAAGCATGGGCGCTGTCATGGCTCTGCGAAACGGTGAGGCGCACATGGGCGGAATACACTTGCTTGATACGGAGACGGGAGAATACAACACAAGCTATGCCAAAAGATATTTTCCCGACGGCGGTGTCGCCCTGATTCGCGGAGTTGTGCGCAGGCAGGGGCTGATTGTCGCGCGTGGCAACCCTCTTGATTTAAACGAAATTAAAGACATCGCGCGCACGGATATTTCTTACATCAACCGCCAAAAAGGCTCAGGAACACGCATCCTTCTTGATTACTTGCTTGACGAGAACGGCATGAATCCCTGCGATGTCCGCGGATATGAGCGCGAGGAATACACTCACACAGCCGTCGCGGCGGCGATTTCTTCCGGCAATGCCGACGCGGGCTTGGGGATATTTGCGGCCTCAAAAATTTATTCGCTTGATTTTATTCCGCTATGGAATGAAAGCTATGACTTTCTTGTTTTATCCTCAGCTCTTGAGGATAAAAGAGTAAAGCGGTTTATAAAGGCGCTTCAAAGCGAAAATTTGCGAAAAAGACTTGACTCTTTGGGAGGCTATCTGTGCGAACAACCCGGTGAAATAGTTTTTTTATAAAAAGAAGGTGAGCTTTTGGGATTTTCACATATCGATAAAAAAGGCAAAGCGTCTATGGTTGACGTGGGCGCAAAGGCTGTCACGCCGCGCGCCGCCGCCGCGATGGCGGCAATAAAAATGGATCCGAAAACACTTGAACTGATTAAATCAAACAGCGCCGCTAAGGGTGATGTGCTTGCCTGCGCCCGATTCGCGGGGATTCAAGGCGGCAAAAAGACGGCGGAGCTTATTCCGCTTTGCCACGCAATACAAGTCGACAAAATCAGCATAGACTTTCAATTTGACGGCGAGGACACACTCATTATAAAATCAAGCGCGAAATGCGAGGGCAAGACGGGTGTCGAGATGGAAGCCCTCACAGCGGCGGCCGTCGCCGCGCTCACTGTTTATGACATGTGCAAAGCTGTTGACCGCGCCATGATAATCACCGACATCAAGCTGCTTTTTAAAAGCGGCGGCGCGTCGGGACAGTTTTCGCGAAATGGTTAAAGTCGCCAAGCTTTATATTAAGCGCGCCAAGGGTTCGCCTCCCGAAAATGCCGTCAAGCTTGCTTTAAAAGAGAATGCCGGCGTTTGCGGCGATATTTTTGCGACAGGCGGCGACAGACAGGTCAGCTTGCTTTATCAAAAAACGCAAGACGAAATAGACGCGTTAAGCCACGGCGAACCATGCCTCAAAAAATTCTGCTGTAACATTTTGCTTGAGGGTGAAAAGCCCTCTGACTTGCGCGTCGGACAGACAATAACAATAGGCGAAGCCGCTCTTGAGATAAGCTCTGTCGGAAAAGAATGCCACTCATTGTGCGGACTTGACGTCTGTCCGCTTGTCGGCGGCGCTGTTTTCGCGCGAGTGTCACGCGCAGGCGTCATAAAAATCGGAGACATCATAAGCTATGACTGATAATCACGGGCGAAAAATCGAATACCTGCGGCTTTCACTTACGGAGCGTTGCCGCCAAAGATGCATATATTGCTCGGAGGGCGGCGACGGCTGCTCAAATGCGGACGAGATGAGCGCCGCCGACTTCATATACATCGCAAAGATATGCTCACAACTCGGTTTCAAAAAAATCAGGCTGACCGGCGGCGAGCCTTTGCTGCGTCATGATATTTGCGGTATTGTGTCGGGCATTTCAAAGCTTGACGCTTATGAAGATATCGCGCTGACCACAAATGCCGCCATGCTTTCGCAAAAGGCAAAGGACCTGCGCGCGGCAGGACTGATGCGCTGCAATATCAGTCTTGATTCGCTGAATCCCGAAACTTACAAAATAATAACCGGCTGTGATTTGCAGCCGTCTCTTGAGGGAATCAGAGCTGCAAAGCGCCTTTTTTCGCCTTTGAAAATCAACACGGTTTTAATAAAGGGCGTAAACGACGGCGAAATCGCCGATTTCATAAAGCTTGCCGAACAACACGCGGTGGATGTGCGCTTTATTGAGCTTATGCCCATGGGCGGCAAGGGCGAACGCGTCAAAAACAGCGATATAATCGCAGCCTTTCCACACCTTGTCCCGTGTCGGCGCGATTTGTCAGAGCCTGCCGTTTATTATAAAGGCGAGGGATTTAAGGGCAGGGTTGGATTTATCAGCCCGATAACCGACGGATTTTGCGGCGGATGCAACAGGATAAGGATTACAAGCGGCGGAGTGCTGCGCCCGTGCCTCGGCTCCAATCTTGAGTTTTCACTGCGCAAGGCGATCGACGAAAGGGACGATGAGCTGCTTGCCCGAAAAATTACCGAGGCGATACGCAGCAAGCCGCTGAAAAACAGCTTTGGTCACGGCTTTACGCCAAACCGCAAAATGAATGAAATAGGAGGGTAGCAAGATGGCTGAAGTCGTGTCGATAAACATAAGCTCCTCAAAGGGAGCTGTCAAAAATCCGTCTGAATGCGGAATTCTGATTAAAGACGGCGGTTTAAGCGGAGATGCCCATTCGGCTGACGGACACAGGCAGCTTAGTTTGCTGGCTTGTGAAAGCTACGATGAAATGCGATCTTTAACCACCCGAAAACTCCCCTACGGCATTTTTGCGGAAAACATCACCACCGTCGGAATTTCACTTCACACCCTTCCTGTCGGCACAAAGCTGAAGGTCGGTGATTGTGAAATAATAATCACACAGATTGGCAAGGAATGTCACAACGGCTGCGAAATTTTTAAAGCTGTCGGCAAATGTGTGATGCCGAGCCGCGGTGTTTTTGCGGCTGTTCTTGTCGGCGGAAAGGTAAAAATCGGCGATGAAATCAAAATAATATAGCAAAGCTAATTTCTTTTGCACTGTCCATGCAACACTTTCACAAGTTTTAAGGAGGAATAACCATGTCAGCATTAAAAAGATACACATTTCATTTTATTGTCGGGAGTCAGGATTTATACGGCGAGGAGGTTCTTCGCGCTGTTGACGCCCACGCCAAAGAAATGACCGACTCATTTAACGCCGACAAAAGCATTCCCTGCACAGTCGTTTACCGCCGCGCGGTGCGCAACTCCGATGAGATATATAAAGCTATGACAGATGCCGAAAATGACCCGGACTGCGCCGGAGTCATAACATGGATGCACACATTTTCTCCGTCAAAGATGTGGATAAGAGGTTTTCAGGCGCTGAAAAAGCCGCTCCTTCATGTGAACACTCAATACAACCGCGACATCCCGTGGGACACCATAGATATGGACTTCATGAACCTTAACCAGTCGGCGCACGGCGACCGCGAACACGGTTTTTTGTGCGCCCGTATGCGGCTGCGGCGCAAGGTTATCTGCGGCTGGTGGCGCGACGAAGCGTTTCGCGGGCGCATGGCGGGCTGGATGCGCGCGGCAGTCGGCGCTTTTGAGAGCCGCGGACTGCGCGTTTTGCGCATCAGCGACAACATGAGAAATGTCGCCGTAACAGAGGGCGACAAGGTTGAGGCCTGCATCAAGTTCGGATGGCAAATCGACCATTACGGCGTCGGCGACATTGTCCGCCTTGTTGACAATGTCACAGAAAAGGAAGTTGACGCGCAGCTTGCCGCGTATGAAAAGCATTATGACATTGAAACTGAAAACATCAGTGCGGTGCGCTATCAGGCGCGCTTGGAAGCGGCGCTTAAAAAGTTCATGGAAAGCGAGCGTTTCAGCGCTTTTCACACTAATTTTGAGGATTTGCAACAGCTTTCTCAGCTTCCCGGACTTGCCGTTCAAGACCTTATGCGGCAGGGTTACGGATTTGCCGCCGAGGGCGACTGGAAAACGGCGGCGCTTTGCCGCGTGATGAAAGCAATGACTGCCGACACCGGGCACGGCACATCATTTATGGAGGATTACACATATCATTTCGAGCCGTCTTGCGGGTTAAATATGGGTGCGCATATGCTTGAAATTTGCCCGTCAATCTCTTGTGAAAGGCCAAAGATAAAAGTTTTCCCGCTCGGAATCGGAAACAGAGAAGACCCGGCGCGTCTGACCTTCAAGGCAAAGCAGGGCGACGCGGTGCTTGCGTCAATTGTCGATATGGGCGACAGATTTCGCATGATTGTAAACGACATCGTCTGCATAGAGCAAAAACATGATATGCCGAAGCTGCCTGTCGCCGCGGCTCTTTGGAAGCCCTTGCCGAACCTCGAAACGTCAGCGGAAGCGTGGATATATGCGGGAGGGGCGCACCATTCCGTCTTAAGCTATGACTTGACTGATTCCGAAATGCGTGATTTTGCGGAAATAATGGGCATTGAATATATTCATATCGGAAAGGACACAAACATTAACGACCTGCGCAAGGAGCTTTTTTGGAACGATATTGCCGAGAAAATAAAGTGCTGAATTTTTTAAATAAGCCTTAAAAAAGTCAAATATGACCACGATTTTTTGACCGCTGTGTTTCACCCGACATCACAACTTACAGAAACCACCAATTTGTTAAAATGTGTTGACAATCAGCAAAGTGTTTGTTATAATAATCAGCGTTGCAAGCGAGAGTGGCGGAATCGGCAGACGCGCACGTTTGAGGGGCGTGT
>LSQX01121237.1_pt3 | contig 60244 bp, 57 predicted proteins | sample 654561 | NCBI WGS metagenome assembly LSQX01 (sample SAMN04489861, study PRJNA283612) | anaerobic digester metagenome | isolation source: 4 biogas reactors fed with cattle manure at either 37C or 55C with and... | place: Denmark: Kongens Lyngby | collected 2014
AAATATGTCACAGAAAGAAAGAGCACCAAAGCACTTGACTGAAGTGTGGGGGGATACAGTTGCCTTAAAAGAACTTCTTTTAGCTTGTCTATTAGGCGTTATTTTTACCATGACATTTTTCTTTGTCGGACAATATATTTTCCATGGTATGGAAGGTCTTGATGCAGGAATGGCTGATGGTTATGCATTACTTGTAGGGATGGCAGGTTGTATTTTATCAGGAGTTTTAAATGCGCGTTTATTTAAACCAAAACGTAATTTCGAAGGAGAACTTCAATCTGATAGTGTTGAAGATGTCTTAAGAACAGCCGGAATGACAGTTGAAGAAGAAGCCGCAGCACTTGCTGTGGTTGATCCTGAGATTATTGCTGAATTAGAAGATCTACATATGTATTCTTTACTAGCACTTATTCCAGAAGATTCCAAGAACTACAAACCAGAATATAAAGAAAAAGCCCGAAGTGGCTCAAAGATTGAGGAGTAACCATGACCTTTAATATTATTTTACAATCGGTAGTCTTAGCAGTTGCTGGTAGTTTTATTTTTACACTCATTGGGGTAATCCCGGGAACTGATGAAACAGCTACCATGGCTCCTTTAACGCTTATTCTAGTTTTACTTGGAGTCGAACCAATTGCCTTATTTGCTTGGTTTATTTCAATTATGCAAGCCATTCAAATAGCGCACACAATTCCTACTGCGATGTCTGCACTACCAGGAAGTACGACAGGGGTTCCGATGGTTGCATATACATCCTTAGCAAAACAGTTAGGAATCCCACATATTTCAATGCGCAAACTTGCTGCAGGATCAGTCGTAGGTGGTCTAATAGCAGTTCCATTAGCAATTGTTGTGGCTTATGTACTTGCACCACTGGGTGATTATATTCAACCTTATGTCGGCCTTGTCTTTACATTAGGTGCCATCTTAATTGCTTATATGTCAAAAGCCAAATGGGGAGCTGTAATTGCTTTAATTCCAGTTTCATTCTTAATCCAAGGAATGCAACGTTTAGCTATTGAATCAGTTGGTCATACTTTATTCATTTCGATTTTTATGGGAATCACGATTGGACCAATGATTTCAGAGTTATTTAATGTCTTAATTCCAAAATTAAGAGATTCTCAACGACGTGACACAGAAAAAAGTGTTTGGTTGGCTCCTGAGCCTTCTAAGAAATTACCTTATTTCCCAAATCCATTTAGTTTATTAACAAAGAAACAACGCAAAACAACAGTTGGTAATGCTGGTATTGCGACAGCAGCGTTCTTATTCTCACCAGTTGGTATGATTGTTTTACTAGGTGAAATTGTTGCTGGACGCACTAAAGAACTATATGAAAAGATTACATCTACATTATCAGTTCAGGACGCAGTTTCCAATGCTACATATATTGGTGGCTTAATTATCCCACTATTAGCATTTGGTTTACCTTTAAGCCCAGTTGCTTTAGGACCTGCGGCACCATTATTTAATGCTCCTCCACGCTTTACTGTAGATCCAGTGATTCATAATATTTCAAGTTATTTAGATTCATGGCATTATGTCGTATTTGGTATCTTTGGAATATTAGCAGGGTCAATGTTTGCGTATCCTATCGCAATTCGTAAAGCACGTTCATGGACAGAAATGATGTTTAAGTACATTTCTCATGAAGCTCTAATTGGAACATTCTTAGGCCTAATCTTCATGCTTGCATTCTATGAAGCAGGAATCGTCGGTATTGTTGTTACATTAGTAATCGGACTTTTCGCTGGTATTTTACACAACCTGTTTGATGTACATACAGGTGTTCAGTTTATGGCATACTATGCATCAGGGTTCATTGTAACCAATATCTTAGCGCTTGCTAATTTCCTGTAATAATTGATTTAAATAAAAAGAATCATTCAAGCGAATGATTCTTTTTTTAGACCTCTAATGGAAGTATTTGTTGATTGTTAACGACATATACTTTATCATATTGAGCCATACTATCCTTAAAGACAACATGGCTCACATTGATGACCATGACATTATCCAGTGACAGAAGTGTTTGTTCAATTTGTTTGGCAACCGTTTCATCTAGCGATGCAAAAGCTTCATCTAGAAGGATAATGCGTGCCTTAGTAATTAATCCTCTAGCAATCGCAATTCGAGCTTTCTGGCCCCCTGAGACATTCTTACCATTGTCTAGAATCATGTGATCTAATCCATCACTAAATTCATTAACAACATTGGTTAGGCCTCCTTTATTGATAGCATCAAGTATTTCTTGTTGGGTATAATCTTTGTACAGAGTGATATTGTTCTTAAGCGTATCCTCAAATAAGAAGACCTGTTGTTCAATATTTGCGAGTTGTGAAAAAACATCAAGTTTCTTTGTTTCAACGAAGTTTTGATTATCAATTAAGATTTGACCATCCGTTGGCGCAAAGTATTTTCTTAATAGTTTCAGTAAAGTAGATTTCCCTTGACCACTTGGTCCAATAATTAAATATTTCTTACCAACTTCAAAAGTGATGTTCGCATTCTCGAAAACAAGGTTTTCACCATAATCATAAGCAACATCAGTAAATATGATGCCTTCTGTAAGATTTGAAAGAGATAGAGTTTCGCGATATGTGCTCTTATTTTCTAAGATATCATCCATTTCTTTAAATAGTAAATTGACTGAGGCAATTTTTGGAGTAATTTCTGTTAATTGGAAGATTGGGCCAACAACGCGTCCAAAATTGTTAAAGACTAGGATTAGACCTCCGGCTGAGATAAATGACTCAGAAGCCGCAAGATAGATAACATATGCAAGTCCACCAATCATTAAAGCAAACATAAAGAGTTGTTGAATCGCATTGATATAAGTAAATTTCTTGTCGATGTCATAGTTTTTTTGTTGAACTGAATTTGAATAGTCCTTAAAGTTTGTTGTAATTCGTTGTTCTAGATTGTTATTTTTAATAATCGCAAAAGCTCCTAGTATTTCTTTAATATACTCAGTGTATTTTGTGAGTCGCTTAGATTTTTCACCCTCTGGTTTCTGTAAAGGTTTCCCAGAAAAGACAGACAAACCACCAATAACAACGCCAACCGCAATCGCAATTATGACTAAAGTTTTTTGAATATAGGCTAATAGTAATAATGCTACAAGAAAATCAATGACGCCTAAGACCAAATCAAGAATTGACAAAGTATATTTTTGTTCAATGCTTTCCATATCATTGGTTAAATTGGACAAGTAACGGCCATTGTTTTCTTCTTGAAACTCATTAATATCTTTATCAAAAAGTTTACTTAAATAATAAGACTTTAAGTTTAACATCGTTTTCTTAGTGTATTGAGTTCTTGTTAAGACTTTTATGACATTAATAGGAATTGATAAGAATAAAAACAAGAACAGTCCTTTAGCTGCACTAGTTAGCTGACTGACTTCTCCTGCTAGAGCTAAGTCAATGACATCCATCATCATTAATGACATGGCACTTTGAAAAAGTGAGCCAATGAGTCCAATTAAAGCTGCTAAGAGCAAGTAGGGAAGGGATTTGTACAATGTCTTTTTCATTGTGTAATACCTCCTAACTCAAAGTATTCTTTGGTGTCATAGAAATAGGCTTGTTGATTATTAATTGAAATAACACCATCATATTGATAGGTTACACCTTCATAAGTACGATGACTAATTGCTATAACCATTTGGTCTAAGTCTAATAGTGTTTTTTCGATTGATTCACCAAGAGCAGAATCAAGGGAAGATGTTGCTTCATCAACAAATAAAATATCAGCTTCTTTAATTAATGCTCTAGCAATACTAATTCGTTGTCTTTCCCCTCCAGAAATATTTTTACCATTCTCTTCTAAGATTGTATCCAAGCCCTCAGGTAGTTTATTTATGAACTCTGTTAAACCGGCTTTTAGAACTGCTTCATTTAGTTTATCTTCACAGATAGTCTCATCAAATAGAGTAATGTTATTTCTAATAGAATCATTAAAAAGAAAGACCGATTGATAAATAAAGGCTACATGTTCATTAAAACTGTTCACAGAAATCTCATTAAAATTAGTATCATCTAAAGTAATTGATCCATTAGTTGGTAGAAAGACTTTTGATAATAATTGTAAGAAAGTTGTTTTACCAGCTCCTGAGGCACCTTTTAGTAAGTATTTTTTACCTTTTTCTAATTTTAGGTTAACATTCTTAAGAATATCTCGCTCTAAATCATCTTGATAGGCAAATGATACATTATTAACTGTGATTGAATCATTTAAAACAAAAGGCTGAGTTCCTTGATGACTTTGATCAATGTCATCAAGTGTTGTTATCTTACTGTAAATAGATACGCTTGCCTTCATTCGATTCACAAGCGGAAAAACAAATGCTAGATTCCAGATAACAGAGTTAACAATTTGAATCATTAGCGCTACTTGAGTCAGTGTTTGACCAGTGGCTAAGCGTGTTGAAACCAAGATAGATATACCAATTGTAAATATAAATCCTATATTTTCTAAACCAACCCGCTGTGTTTCAGAGAGTAAATTAAATCGTTGTTTGAAGTTTTCAATTGTTCTAACCTTTTGTTGAAATAGACCAAAGAATTTATCCTCAACTTGATTTAGTTTTAAAATTTCAAGACCAGACAAAGCATTGGCTGAATAGATTGAGAAATCTTCATTAGCTGTTGATACTTTTTGTTTTAAAGCAATCACTTTAGGCTCGAAAAAGCGAGTAATGACTAACATCAACAAAGAGACTAAAAGTGTTAAACCAGCAATTAGTGGGTCTAAAATAAGAAGTAAGGTGACTGAGACTATATAGGTTCCAACACTGACTATTACATTTAGTAATGATAAGAAGAAATCTTGTTCAAATAAATTAATATCATTTACTAGGTGCGATAGATAGGTATCCTTACTATTTATGGCAAATTGTTGATAGGATTTATTCATAATCTTCTTAAATGCCATCATTCGTATATCCATCAAAATATCACGCATATAACCAATTCTTAAAAACCGTGAAATGATTTGAAGAATAATGCTACCTACAGCAATTAATGCTGAAAGTAATAAAGTTTGAGGTAATTGGGAGATGTCTTGAAGAACACCAATCAAAAAAGCGAAAATAAAGGTCATCGCTAAATTGTTTATAATTGGAATAAAGCTTCCAATAATGTATTTAATAAAGCCGGATTTTCGACTTAATAGTAGTTGCTTTAATGTCATAGCAATAGTTTAACACAAAAAAAGAGATGGGTTATTTACATCTCTAATTTTGATAATAATTCTTCAAAGAATTGTTGTCTATGATGATATGCATGATAGCTAAAGAGTCGAATAATTTTCCAACCTCTAGCCTTAAGATAATTAGGTTGATGAATGTCACGTGCTCGATCACTCAGGTTTGTAGAATAGACTGAATGATCAAACTCTAAACCGGCTATTAATAAGTCATCCTTATAAACAGCTAACTCAATTGTAAAAGCACCAATCCCGACTTGATACTTTGTCTGATAGCCTTGTTTATCCAAGAAGCTAGCCACTTCTTTAACAAGTGGATGCATTTCTTTTTTAGCTGTAGCACTTGTTGGTAGGGGACTTAATTGATTTAAGGTATGTGTTAAGTTTGTCATATCCTGTTCACTGACTGCCTTGGAATATGATAAAAAATCTTGTAGTAAACTAGGTCCGCGATAGGCCGAATTAGTGACCGGTAGCTGATGCGGCTCAATTGAGGTCACGACATAAATTTGTTTCTTGGCTCGAGTCACTGCCACATTTAGTCTATTTTCTCCACCTTGTTGAGACAGCCATCCAAAGAATGATGGAACTTTACCATTTTCATCTTGTGCATATGTAATTGAGAAGATAATAATATCTCGCTCATCACCTTGAACATTTTCAATATTCTTAACGAATAAGCTTAAGTCCTGATTGTTTTTTTCTCTCGTGCTTTCTTGAGCATAGAAATCACCAAAGGCCTTATCACTAGCTGCGAGTTCTTCTAAGTTTTTTTCAATGAGTGCTCGTTGTGTCGCATTAAAGGTGATGACCCCAATTGTTTCATTGTCTTCTCTTGTTTCTGAGATTTCTTTAATCAGATTTACAACAGCAATTGACTCAGCTTGATTAGATCGTTTTATCCATTGGCCATCGTCCACCTTAATTCGCTTAAGTGGTGGTGTTATGCTTGGTAGAGCGTTTGGCGATACAATAAGTTGATTCTTATAGAAAGCAGCATTACTAAAGGCGATTAATTCTTCGTATAAAGAACGGTAATGATAATTAAGGGTCATGTTAGAGAATTTAAATCGTGCTAAATCTAAGAGTGATTCCTCATCCAGGGCTGCGGTTGCATCTATGAAATCATCCTCAATCTCTTCATCATAATCATAGCGTCCAACCCCAAAGGCGGATGGGCGTAATTGTTTAGAATCTCCAGCAATAACTACTTGTTTACTTCGTAAAATAGAAGGAATTGCTTTTTCGATGTATAGTTGAGAGGCCTCATCAAAGATTAGGACATCAAATAAATCTGGCTTTAATGGGAAGATTTCAGAGACAACATCGGGTGTTAGTAACCAAATCTTAATTCCGTCAAAGAGTTCAACATAGAATCGGTCAACAAATTTACTAATAGACCATTTTCGTTTTCGCTCGATAATTCGTTGCATTTCTAATGAGCGCTTACTTGCTTTAAGTTGTAGACGATTCTCGTGAAGTTTCTGTGCTAAAGTTTGTTGGAGTAAATTTGATTTTTCGTCAGCAGATGCATTAAATGAATTAATTAGTTGTGGGAATGAATCTACAAGATCAGCTAGATCACGGTGTTTATTTTCATAGTCTTGGATAAGTTCAAAGCCAATAAAATTAATCAATCGATTTAATGAGTTTTTCTCATCCTCATTAAATGTCTTCATCATCTGATCTATTAAAGTTAATAGTTCAGGACTAAGTGTTAGTTCAACTGGTTTGCTAATTTGTGGATAGTTATTTAGAAGTGTGTCGATGGAGTCTAGAGTCTCAATTGTGACAGATGGTAATAGTTTTCTCAGAGGTTCTAAAGTTGAGTCTACTTTACTCTTATTAAATAATTTAAAGACAAATCCGGACTCTTTAAATGATGCGACTTGTTTCTTAATCTCTGGGTATGCAGATTTGAGAGTCATGACATCATAATCACTTAAGGATGTATTAATATCTTTTAAATTAGGAATAGATTTTGTAAGTGTTAAGTAGGCTACTTGATCATTAAAATTCGTTAAATCTAAGTCTTTTAGAGTCTTATAACTACTAAAATGTTTAGGATCTACCATTTTCTTTAGTTGGTCATATTCTTTAAAAATCTCTTCTTGAGTGTAGTCAATTTTATGAGTAATTGGATATAAATCGAGCAGCGTTAGATCATCAATTAATGGTGAGGTTAAATAGTCTTTAAGTTTTGATGCATCTTCTATGAGTTCATTCATTGCTGTATTTTGTTTGTTTAAGTCGATGATTTCACTTTGAGCGTTATTGTCTACAAAGAGTTGTTCACATTGAGCATAAAAATTCTTTTTATCATTAATGTTATCAAGTATCAGTGCATATTGATTTAAATGAGATAAGCGTGAATAAACTACATCTATGGCTGCTTTCTTTTCGGAAACCATTAATACATTCTTATTATCATAGACTGATTGTGCGATAACATTGCTAATGGTTTGGGATTTACCAGTGCCTGGAGGACCTTGAATAACTAAATGTTGTCCTTTTTTAATTTGTAGTTGTGCTTGTTCTTGGGATGTATTTAAAGGATTGATATAGGCGAGGTGCTCTTCGTTAAATTTAACTTCGTCTAATTCTACTACTTCTTCATCCTCGTCATGCACTTCACTGATAGTTTCTAAGAGTGTTAAGACATGTGGTGGAAATGAGTCCAACTGATTGATTGAAACATAATCTCTTTGGATTGAGGTTGATAAAATTGGGAAATATCCTAAAAGAGCGACATTTTCTACTTCAAATAATCCAGGCTTTAATTGTTTAAAAGATTCAATTGTTTTAGGTTCAAATGCTTTTAGTTCTTCATTTGTGTTTTGAATTTGTAGGCCTTGTAGCTTATAGGCTTCTAATAAATCGAGAAGGAAAGTCTCTTTTGTGACTTCTTCTAAATTCATTGGAATGAGGGGACGATTACTCTTTAGAAACTTCTGAGCGGCAATAATCAAGTTTGTATTAATGAGAACATCTTTTGATGAATCAGCCTCAACGATAATGGTTTTATTATTGATTATCAAATTGATTGGAAATAAAGCGAGTGGTGCTCTTACTGTAAATGGGTCTTGTATGAATTCACCAATCACAAAAGGTGTTGCGATATATAAATCGAAGTTACCTGTTTCTCGATAAGCTTTATTAACATTCTTTAGTATGTCATTGAGTGAGTTATACTTATTTTTTGCGTCTTCATCTTCTAGATCGACGAGCTTTATCTTCTGATTATCAAAGAGTAGAGCCGTGAGTTCATCTTGATTTAATTGAGATAGGTCATAACTTGTTTTGGGTGATGTCTTAGCTACATAGAGGAGCCTATTTCGCTTTGATATGTTGATTAAACGCTTTTCTAATTCGCTTATGGTTGTTTTTATACTCGTATCATCAATTAGCTGGGTGGATTGTGAATTGAATGATTGTAAGCGATCAATAATAAGTTGTCCATAGGTTTCTTGAAATTTTGCACCTAGTCCTTTGATGGCTTGAAAATCAGAAATTTTAACGGGGTTTAAGCGGGCAATTTCTTCGATTTGATGTGCATTCATGGGGACTGAATTGCTATTAAATTCAATTTGTAAATCCTGGTTAAGTTGGTTTAAAAATATTCTTCGTTTTCTAATTTGATCCATAAATTATTTCCTTATCTTTTGTTACATTATACCAAAGCTATAAAAATATGATATACTAAAACTAGCTAAGAGGGACACATATATTTCCAACACATTGATATAAGGGAATCTGATTTGTTATTGCAGTGTAGAAGACCTATTCAATTAGGGATCCTAAGTTCTAACTAAGATGCCCACCTGTACACACAGGGAATAATATCACCCTTTTGGCTTTTATTATGGTTTAAAATAGGGTAAAATATAAACAATTAAAAGGTGGTGAGAAGTTTGGAATGGGTATGGTTTTTAGTTGGAGTACTAGTTGGTGGAGTTGCTGGTTTCTTTATAACACGTTATTTCTTTGAGAAACAAATTAAGGAAAACCCACCAGTAAATGAAAAGATGATTCGTGCTATGTTCTTACAAATGGGTCGTAAACCTAGTGAGAAACAAATTCGCCAAGTCATGAATTCAATGAATCAACACAAGTAACGTCATTTTATGACGTTTTCTTATGAAGGAGACAATAAATGCCTTTTGAAATTCAAATGTTACTAATTGTTTTAGCGATTGTATTTGTTGTGAGTTTTATTATCAAAAGATATCAAGATAATAAATTAAGAAAGTATTATCGGACATCTATTGGTTTATTAAACACTCGAAAATTTGAGGGGGATCATTTACAAAAGCTTAAATTCTATAGTGAACAGGTTCAACAAAAAGATTCTTTTTATATTGATAATATTACAAGTCATGATTTAGATTTGGATAATTTTTATAATCTTATTAATACTGCAGGAAGTCAAATTGGGTATGAGTACCTTTATTCTGTATTGCGACATATTAAACTCAATGAAGAGAGTTTAAGTGAGCGAAAGAAGTTAGTTGATTACTTCAAAGCGGATAAAGAGAAGCATGCGATGACTTTATATGAACTGTCTAAGATTAAGGGTTTACCTTATTATTTATCTTTTTATGAACAAATATTTCATCTTAAGAAAGAAAAGAAATCATATTCACATCATGTTCAATTTCTTGTCTTAATCATAACGATTATTGTTTCACTGATTAATCCAAATATTGGTGTTCCTTTATTTGGTTTTAGCTTAATGTTCAATGTGATACGATATTTAGTCTTAGAATTGAGTAAACAATCAAATCTTAATTCTTTTATGGGTTTAGTTTCGGCTAGTGATGCGATCAATAGAATTGTTAAAATAAATCCTGATATTTTAGATAATTCAGTTGCGAAAAGGGTCAATGTATTTAGAAGAGGCTCCTTTGTTAAAGATGGTTCCAGTACTAATGAATTTGAATTTTTAGCGAAAATTATTTTCTATGTGACACATTTAGATTTTATCTATTACTATAGAATGCTGTCTCATCTTCAGAATAATTTTCAAGATGCTTTAGATTTATTTGAACAAATTGGTGAGATTGAGACAGCACTAGTCATTGCTAATTTACATGCGAGTGATATAAATCCTTCCCATCCAATCTTTACTAATACTGAACCATTATCTATAAAACAGATGAGGCATCCATTAGTTAAAGATATTGTGGCAAATGATGTACATATTGATGAGTCACTTTTAGTTACTGGTAGTAATGCATCTGGTAAATCAACGTTTATTAAGGGAATTGCGATGAATATCGTGAGTAGTCAAGCTTTATTAACTAGTTTTTCAGATGGATATCAGGGACCTTTCTATAAGGTTTTGTCATCGATGGCTTTAAAGGATAGTATTGAAAGTTCTGAGTCGTATTTTATGGTTGAAATTAGGTCGCTAAATCGTATTGTAAATGAATCTCAAGATGATGTTAGAGTGATTGGATTTATTGATGAGATTTTACGTGGTACTAATACAATTGAGCGAATTGCAGCTAGTAGTGCTGTGTTACAACAGTTTATTGAGAAGAATAAACGATTTGTTGCGGCGACACATGATATTGAGTTAACGAAGATCTTAGAGAATGAAGTTAGAAATGTTCATTTCACAGAAACCTTAAAAGGGGATGACATTAGTTTTGATTATGAGGTTAAAGATGGTCCAAGCCAGTCTCGTAATGCGATTAAGCTACTTGAGATAAATGGTTATTCTTCGCAGATTATTGATAAAGCCAATGAAATGGTTCAACACTTTGAAAAAGAGGGTCAATGGCTATAAAAAAAACAGAGCATCTCGCTCTGTTTTATTTTTAAGCCTATTATCTTGAGTAGAACTCAACAACTAAAGCTTCGTTTACTTCTTGGTTTAATTCCGTACGTTCTGGAAGACGAACAAATTTACCTTTTTTAGTTTCTTTGTCAAATTCAACAAAATCAGCCATTGATAAGTTTGCATCTAGAGCATCGTTGATGCTAGCCATCTTACGTGAAGATTCTTTAACTTCAATTGTTTGACCTGGTTTAACTTGGAATGAAGGAATATCTACTTTCTTTCCATCCACAAGAATGTGACCATGGTTTACTAATTGACGTGCCGCATTACGAGTGCGTCCTAAGTTCATACGATAAACAACATTGTCTAAACGTGATTCAAGCATATGGAGTAAATTTAAACCTGTAACGCCTTCTTTCTTAACAGCTTTTAAATAAGTGTTGAAGAATTGACGCTCAGATACACCATACATTAAACGAATACGTTGTTTTTCACGTAACTGTGTCGCATAGTCTGATAACTTTGGACGACGTGCTTGACCATGTTGTCCTGGTGGGTAATTACGACGTTTTAGTTCTTCACCTGTTTCAAGTATTGAGAAACTTAAACGACGGGACTTTTTCCATACTGGACCTGTATAACGTGCCATCTTTTTCTCCTTTCTGTTTTAGTGTCTAAAACAGAAAGAAACAAATCAATAGTGGGGGTGTTAGTCTTAAATATTTCGCCTTGCAGCAAGGTTACTTTATTCCTTACTGTGACTAACGCCTGACCAATATCTTTGTGTGCTGCTGTTTTAAACGCTGATAAATGATAACATAGGGGCCCTCTTAAGTCAAATATAACTTACTAATTGAGAGTTTTAAGCTATTTATTAAGGTTAAAATAGAACTAATTTTTCGATCCAGAAGATTTGATTGTATAAACATTTTTTAAAACTATTTGATATTCCTTTACTCATCCCCTGATTCTTTATAGATTGGGTTGTTTTGAACATAATCTGGAGTTCCATCACCATCTAAGTCAGCTTGATTGCGAGTATAACCTGCTGCTGCACCAAACATCTCTTTACCTGTGATGTTTTTTTTCATCACGGACTGTTTCAATGAGTCGACTTAAATATCGTTTAATATCCGTTGGCTTCTTAATGTTAATAAGTTCTAGCATTGCTGTCGTTTGATCTGATGCATGTAAAAGAACAGTGCCAACATTAATCAGCTTTTGTAGAAAGCTTTGTTTCATCTCGATGTCCATAATCCTGTATAATAAGATTTCATTGGTTTCTGTATTTTAGAAGCCAACCTTACGAACCAATCGTTCATTAGTTAGGGAGTACTTAGTGAAGGATAGGGGCAATCCTAAATAACGTTTTCAATCGCTCCAGAGTAATTTTTCATGGTTGGTATTCTTCAAATGTTTTTAGGTCATAGAGGGATTCTCCTTTGTGGTACACTTTCTCTAAGCTAAAATGATTGACAAAGATTGATGTACCATGTATTATACACATAGTACATAGAAAGGAACGATAACTATGTTGCAACTAAAAAATATTACTAAAGTTTATAAAACAGGTGAACTTACTCAAAAAGCTCTAGATGATGTAAGTTTGAGTTTTAGAAAAAATGAATTTGTTGCGATTCTTGGAGTTTCAGGCTCTGGAAAAACAACAATGCTTAATATCATTGGAGGATTAGATCGATATACATCGGGTGATTTAATTATTGATGGCACGTCAACGAAAGACTATAAAGATAGAGATTGGGATACCTATCGAAATCATAGAATTGGTTTTGTTTTCCAATCATATAACTTAATTATCCACCAGTCTGTATTGTCTAATGTTGAATTAGCTTTGACAATTTCCGGTGTTTCACGCTCAGAAAGAAAAAAACGGGCTTTAGAGGCTCTTGAATCAGTTGGATTAAAAGAACATACTCATAAGCGTCCTAACCAATTATCTGGTGGCCAGATGCAAAGAGTAGCAATTGCGAGAGCATTAGTTAATAATCCGGATATTTTATTAGCAGACGAACCGACAGGTGCTTTAGATTCAGAAACAAGTGTTCAAGTAATGAACTTGCTTAAAGAAGTAGCTAAAGATCGCTTAGTCATTATGGTAACGCATAATCCTGAATGGGCAGAAAAGTATGCGTCTAGAACCATTACCTTAAAAGATGGACAAATTACATCTGATAGTGAACCGTATGAATCTGATCGTAAAATTGAAAGATCTATTTCAAAACTTAAACATACGAGTATGTCATTGTTGACGTCACTTTCTTTATCGTTTAATAATCTATGGACGAAAAAGTTCAGAACTCTTCTAACTGCCTTTGCTGGGTCCATAGGAATTATTGGAATTGCTTTAATTATATCGCTCTCATCCGGTGCTAATCAGTACATTCTAGATATTCAAAAAGATACGATGGCAAGCTATCCAATTATGATAGAAGCTCAGAGCATTGATGTGAGTTCATTCATTGAAATTGGTGATGTTGATGGGGCAAATCGAGAAATAGATCATGAGCTTGATGGAGTCTACACCAATAATAGTAATATTGAACGATTCTCTCAAGTAACTAGTAGTATTTCAGAAAATAATCTAACGAAGTTTAAAGAACAATTAGATGATGAATCAAATGAAATTCATGATTATCTAGGTGAAAATGGTGTTGTATACTCTTATGATGTACAGTATAAAACATACACATATGATACAGAGGATGTTTTAATTGATACTGATGCTATTGAAATCAAAGAGGAAGAACAACAGTCAACAGGTTTTGGTGTTAATATTTCGTTTGATACTAGTTTATTTCAACCATTGGTAAGTGGGCAATCAGAGGATGAACCTATTTCTCAAATGATTTTAGATAATTATCATTTAGTTGATGGAAAATGGCCAAGTCAATCCAATGAGCTGATTCTTGTCATGGATAAAAACTATGAAGTAGATGTAAGCGAGTTGTATCACTTAGGCTTACTACCATCTGAAGAATATTTTGATCTTGAAGAAAAGCTAGATAATAATGAAGACTTAAATCTAGTAACTAAAAAAATAGACAATAGCTCAATCATTGGTAAAACATATTATTTCTTACCAGCTGTTGACCAGTATGAATTAGACGAGGAGAATCATGCTGTTAAAATCCCAGCCAATCCAGAAGATATAGAAAAAGTATTAGATAAAGCTATTGAAACAGAAATTGTTGGAATTATTGCTCTCAATGAAGATCGTGATGATGAATTATTCTTAGGTACGGTTGGGTATCTGGAAGATCTTAATAATGAAATTATGACCTATACGCATATTCATGAAATTGTTTTACAACAACAAAATGATCAGGAACATAGTGTTTTCTCAGGACTAAGATTTGCTCCTGGGTCTGATGAAGAGAGAATAGACGATGCGATTCAATATATTTCTAGTTTGAATACAAGTGATAAAGCAGCATTATTTATGATGATTGCTTCAACGATGCAAGGTCAAGATATGACGATGATTCAAGAAATGGACGAAGTAATGTTGGCTGCAACTTTTGATCAATACTTATTAGAACCAGAAGATGATGTTATGCTAGGCATTTATGATCGATTTATTTCACCTGGAACCTATGAAGAAGCTTTAAAGACATTAGGTGTCGTAAGTTTTGATACACCAACATCAATTTCACTCTATACTGATTCATTTGAAGACAAGGATAAAGTTGCAGAGTGGATTACACGGTACAACGAAATGGCTAGTGAAAAAGACCAAATTGTTTACACTGATTTTGTAGGATTATTAATGTCATCAATTAGTACAATTATTAATGTTATTTCATCTGTATTAATTGCCTTTGTTGCCGTAAGTTTAATCGTTTCATCAATTATGATTGGAATCATCACTTATATCTCAGTCTTAGAAAGAATCAAAGAAATTGGTATCTTACGAGCTCTAGGAGCCTCTAAAAGAAACATCTCATCTGTCTTTAATGCAGAGACCTTCATTATTGGTCTAACATCAGGAGCGTTGGGGATTCTAATTGCGCATCTGATTCTAATACCAGGTAATGCAATTATTCATGCTATTACTGGAGACATTGGCGTTAATGCCTTTATCCCAATTGATGCAACAATTATCTTAATTGTTCTATCATGTGTACTAACCTTGATTGGTGGATTTATCCCAGCACGCAAAGCAGCTAAGAAAGATCCAGTAGAAGCCTTAAGAACTGAATAGAATTTAAGAAGGAATAATCAATCGAGGTTATTCCTTTTTAAATGAAGGTTTGAATAAAAAGATGAATTAAATATGGTACAATACACTAGAGGTGTTATATGAATGAAGTATTAGATTTTCTAACACAAAAAGAGGTTCTTTTTGTTCTCTTAGGACTTATATTAATTTTAATAGGTTATTTCGTGTATCGTCGAATCAATAAATCCGTCTTAATCAATCGACTCCATCAATTAGAGGTGGACATAAATTCAATGAGATCGACGCCATTGTCTTATAAATTAAATAAAGCTGTAGGTTTGACTCGAGTCAATGCAAATGTTGTTGATCGTGTTGAAGTGGCTCAAGAGGAATTCGCCATCGCAAGTGCAACGTTTGAAGAGCTTACGACTTTATTAGGGAATGCTGAAGATGATATTTTAACTGGTGATTTAAAAGGTGGCAAAGAAACATTGGAAGAAGTTACAGCGATCTATGAAGAATGTAAAACAAATGTTTCAAAACTAGATATAGAACTAGATAATCTTTTAGAAGATGAAATCAGACTACGCGATGACATCAATATTAAAAAAGATGAATTTAGAGATGTAAAAGCAGATTATCATGCGAAACATTCCCAAATAGAAATGAGTAGTGCTGCTTTAGAATCTTATATAGAAGAAACTGAAGTATATTTTAACTCGTTTGAAGAATGGATGTATGCGAGTGAGTTTGAAAAAGCTCAAGAGCAATTTGTGTATATTCAAGACCATATCTTTACACTTAAGAAGAATTTAGGAATGCTACCAGGATTGGTTGAAAAAATTAAAGGAATCGCTCCCCATTATATTGCTGAAGCGGAGCGCAATTACACAGAAACAGTTAATAAAGGTGTCTTTTTACAACATTTAGAAGTTGAAAAGAATATTGATATTGTTAAAGAAGCTTTAAATGAAGAAAGCATTAAAGTCACCCATCTTAATTTAGAAGGGGTAACTGAAATCTTAGATGAGTCAATTAAACGTCTACAACAATTAATCGCTCAAATTCATAAGGAAGACCTAGCCTTTGATCAAGTAACAGGTTTAAGAGCAAGTACCTTTAGTCAACAAAAATCAGCTGATGAAGACTTGCGCGAACTCTTGAGAGTCTTACCGGAGCTAAAAGAGCGTTTTGGATTTACTGACTTGTCAGAGAAAGCTCCATTATTAAAAGAAACAAATGAATCCTTAATAAATAAAGCAACTTTACTCGAAGAAAAACTAACTGAAGAACAACTTCCTTATTCAACATTATTAGTTGAACTTAAAGAATTTGATCGTGAGGTTACTGTCCTACAAACAGAAGTCCAAGAGGCCAATCGCTTAATTAACTCGGCTCGTCAAGATGAACAAAGAGCGACCAACCAGTTATTAAAACTGAATTTACTAATGAATGATATTCAAACTAAAATTGAATCAAGACATCTCCCACATATTTCAAATACATATGAAGGTGATGTCAAAAAAGCAAGTTCTTTAATTCATCAAATCAATGTCTTGCTTTCTCAAAACCCATTAAATATTAAACTACTCAATGGGACTTTACATGAGACAATTGATTATGTGTACAAACTATATAACAATGTCAATAATTTAGTAGGAACCGTTGATATGGTTGAAAATGCGATCGTTTACGCAAACAAATACCGTTCTAGTTCACAAGAACTTGATTCAGAATTAACCCGTGCTGAAGTCTCATTTAGAAATGGGGAATATACTTATGCACTTAAGACAGCTATTTATGCAATTGAACGATTGAAACCTGGAACACAGTATGAAGAACTTATTCTTCAAAATGCGAAAAGTGCGTAATCAATGATTTATTTTGATCACGCAGCTACATCACCTTTAAACAATGAAGTGTATGAACAGTACACAAAATTATTAAAAGACCATTTCGCTAATAGTGAATCTTTATATGATTTAGGTGTTAAAGTATCACAAAACTTAGAGAAAAGCCGGACCTTAACTGCTGGCCTTTTAGGCGTTAAACCACAAGATATTATCTTTACATCAGGTGCAAGTGAATCAAACTCAAGTGCTATCAAATCTTTAGCTTGGGCACACCAGTCTAAGGGAAAACACTTAATTACAACTCAAATTGAACATTCATCAATCTTAAACGCGATGAAACAATTAGAAGAAGTCTTTGGTTTTGAAGTAACATATTTAAGTGTCAACAATGAAGGTAAGATTACACTGGAAGATGTTAGAAATGCATTAAAAGAAGATACTATTTTGGTTTCAATTGGTGCAGTCAATAATGAAGTTGGAAGCATTCAACCAGTTAACGATATAGCACAATTATTATTTAAACGAAAAGTTTTATTTCATGTAGACGCAGTCCAAGCGCTGGGCAAGATTGATCTTAATTATGCATCATTTGATGCCGTTAGTTTGTCGGCTCATAAACTAGGAGGCCTAAAAGGCTCAGGGATACTCATCCTTAAATCTCATTTAGAGATGATTCCACTCATAGATGGTGGCTCACAAGAAGCCTCAAAACGAGGCGGAACAAGTAATGCTTTAGTTCATACACTGTTCTACAAGACATTAAAAAATATATTAGAGAATAAGAATAACGAAGTAAAAAAGATTAATGAATTTTTAAGAAGCGAAATACACAAACTTAACAATACAGTAATCCATAGTCCTGTTGATGGAAGCGAATATATTCTTTCGTTTTCAGTGTTAGGGTATACTAGTGAAATGTTAGCCAATGCTTTAAACCAACAAGGGATTTATGTCAGTTATCGATCAACTTGTCATAATCGAGATGCGACAGGTTCATATGTTTTATCCAGTATGAATAAGAATGAACAAGAAATGAGCTCTGTATTAAGGCTAAGTTTTAATCACACAAACACATTAAAAGAAGCTCAGGAATTTATCCAATTATTAAAAGGAGTTATTAGATCATATGATTCAAGATAGTTTTATTGTCGTTCGCTATGGCGAACTATCAACCAAGGGGAAAAATAGAAATATTTTTGTCAAGAAACTGAAAAATAATATACAAAATGCGTTAAGGGAATATCCAAATATTAAAGTAACATCCAATTATAATCGCACCTTAATTGAACTGAATGGTCACAATGGACAAGAAGTAATGGATGTTGTTGAACCAATTTTTGGGATTGCCAGTTTTTCATTAGGAGTTAAAACAACCAAAGACTTAGACGTCATTAAACAGACCACATTAGAATTAGTAAAAGATACTGAGTCAAAGACATTTAAAGTTGATACGAAAAGAAGAGATAAACAATTTGGCGAAAGTTCTGACAATGTGAATAGACAAGTCGCAGGCGAATTATTACGAAATACCCAATTGAAAGTTGATGTACACAATCCAGATTTACTCATCAAAATTGAGATTGAAGAAAAAGATGAAGCATATATTATGGCTAAGACCATTAAAGGAGCAGGTGGCTATCCAGTAGGAGTCCAAGGTAAAGCACTATTACTCTTATCAGGCGGTATAGATTCACCAGTAGCCGCTCATTTAGCCAATAAGCGAGGCCTGCATTTAGAAGCCATTCATTTCGAATCAATGCCATACACATCTCAAAATGCTCTAAACAAAGTTATGGACCTGGCCAGCCAATTAGCTAAAGCTCAAGTGTATATGAAAGTTCATATCGTTTCATTTACTGATATTCAAATGGCTATCTATGATAAGGCTGATGAAAACTATGCCATAACGCTCATGAGACGATTTATGGTAAGAATTGCTGAAAAAGTCGCCAAAAGTAATAAATGTGGTGCTCTTGTATCAGGCGAAAGTTTAGGTCAAGTTGCCTCTCAAACAATTGAATCTCTAGATGTTATAAATAGAGCGACAGATTCTTTAATCTTAAGACCATTAATAACTTTAGACAAAAATGAAATTATTGAAATCTCCAAAAAGATTGGAACATACGAAACAAGTATTCTTCCATTTGAAGATTGCTGTACAATCTTCACACCAGTTGCACCCATTATTAAACCAAAACTAGGAAGAGTTAAAATGTATGAAGAACGCTTTGATATCGAAGAGATGATTGATAAAGCAATTGACAATATAAGAACTGTCGAAGTAAGACCAAAAGTTGATAGCTTATTTGATTAAGAATCAGGTTTTGATAGACGAATTTATAAGCTGAAGCTTCTTTAAACGCGTTAGTTGTTTGATTTGATACTCACGCTTAAGTGCTTCAGATTTGGTTTCAAAATTTTCATGATAAACAACTGTTACAGGTAATCGGGACTTGGTGTATTTAGCACCAAGTCCTTTATTATGGATAAGTACTCTATTGTCAAGATTAGTCGTATAACCAGTATAAAGAGTATCATCACTACATTTCAGTATATAAACAATGTACATAAATGTATTCTAACACAAACTATGATTGATAAATATCCAAATTGTTTTGCATGATTGATGTAATCATTTGTATGACTTCTTCATACGATTTCTCTTTAAAAATAGAAGCCTCAATAATTGGACCATAAACGATTTTTAAAGTTTTATTAGATGAGTTCTTTTTATTAAACTCATAAGAGTTAATCAAAGTCACAACACATATTGGTTGCTTAGCAAGCTTAGCCGGTTGTAAAGCACCAGGCTTTAGTGTCCCTAATACTTTAGACTTTGAACGAGTCCCTTCAGGAAAAATCAGAACACTATGATTATTCTTAAGTTTCTGTGTGGCTTGTCGCAACATAGAAATATTGCCCTCCCGCGTTTTACGATTAAAATAGATTAACTCAAGATTGTTAGCCCACTTAGAAATAATCGGTATCTTCTTATTTTCCTCTTTAGAAACAAATGTTAAATTATAAGGATAAGATGCCACAACCATGACAGGATCAAAAGTACTTTGATGATTACACACCAAATACATCGGGTCAGATAGTTCAACTAGGTTGATGACTTCTAGTTGATACCCTAAACTCTTTAATATTTTATTAGACCAGTGCTGCGCATGCTGATATCGAATATCAAGGCTTTTGTTACGAACCCTAATTGCATCGAGATATGAGAAGGGTAGTTGCCATAGTGTTTTAAGAATTTTCATAAACGATCGCCATTGCTAGTGCAGTAGTATTTGTATGAGAAATTGAAACCTTTATAATCTTCGTAGGATGCTTCATAATTAACTCATTGTCAGTAAAAACTAAATGGATTTTATTCATTGTGATTTCTTCATCCAAGGCCTTAATAATCGCTTCTTTAGCACAAAAGCGACCCGCTAAAAACTCTGTTTGTCGAATTTCATTTTGCTCAATATAGTAATCATATTCCTTTGAACTAAGAATTCTTTGGGCAAGTTGATGTTCCTTATTGACCTTACTAATTCTTGATAGATCTTCAATATCGGTCCCAATTCTAATCATGAACCAATACCAAACATTATTTCACCAACACACACTAGCTCATTATCGCTCGTCACTTTTATTTGAGCAATTCCAATATTTAAGCGAAGTGAAGTCAGTTCTACTTCCATTCTTAAAACATCTCCAGGAATAACTTGTTTTTTAAAACGAACTTTATTAATTCCAGCAAAATAAGCAAGTTTCCCTTTATTTTCAGGCTTCGATAAAAGCAACACCGCACCACTTTGAGCACAGGCTTCAACAATTAGTACACCAGGCATGACTGCTTTTACAGGGAAATGTCCCATAAAGAAAGGTTCATTGATTGTAACAGCCTTTATTCCAACAATAGATGTTTCACTCATTTCAATGATTTGATCAACCAATAGCATCGGATAGCGATGAGGAATAATTTGTTTAATTTGTTCTGAATTATAAACCATGTGTCTGCTCCCATTTCTTTAATATGATTGATGCATTGTGACCACCAAACCCTAATGAGTTACTCATCACATACCGTAGTTTTTTGGGTGTGTTTTGATTCATTGAAATATTTAAATTACACTCTGGATCTTGTTCTCTTGTATTTAAAGTTGCAGGGACTAAGTCATTCTGCAGTGCCAAAACAGAAAGAATCGCTTCAATGGCTCCAGAGGCACCCAACAGATGACCTGTAAATGACTTAGTTGACGTTACTAGTAAATCATCATGATCAAAAACAGAAAGGATTGCTTTTGTCTCAGTTTTATCATTTAAAGGGGTAGAAGTACCATGCGCATTAATATAATCGATTTGATTAGCTTCTAAGTTAGCATCCTGCAAAGCGAGCCTCATAGCAAGCGCAGCACCTGACCCATCCTCAGTCGGGGCTGTTATGTGATAGGCATCACAGGTTGTTCCATAGCCGACAATCTCAGCAAGAATCTTAGCACCTCTTTTTTGTGCATGATCCAAAGATTCCAAGACCAAAACACCAGCTCCTTCACCCATTACAAAACCACTCCGATTTACATCAAAAGGGATACTAGCTTGGTCCTTATCAGTCGCTTGACTGAGTGCTTTCATTTGCATAAAACCGGCCACAGCCAAAGGGGTGATACTCGCTTCAGCACCACCCGCTAAACATGCATCAAGGTGATTGTTTTGAATTTTATGAAAAGCTTCACCGATTGAGTTTGTTGCTGCTGCACAAGCAGTAACAACTGACATACAAGCTCCTTGAAGTTTGTGATCAATAGCAACTTGGCCAGCCGCAAGATTCACTAAAGACATAGGGATAAAGAAAGGGGAGACGCGTGAAGGACCTCTATTAGAGAGATTGTCTTGAGCATTGCTGATGGACTGGATACCACCAATTCCTGACCCTAAAATAACACCAACTCTAGTTTTATCTTCAAAGTTTACGTTATTCATGGCCTGCATGGCGGCAATTCTGGCGAATTGAGTGAATCGATCATTGAATTTTAACTCTCGTTTGTCTAGATAATCCTCAAAAACTAAGTTTTTAACTTGAGCCGCTAAACTAACTCTAAAATCTGTCAGATCAAAAGCATCAATCGGCTCAATTCCTGATTTTAAATCTAAAATACTTTGCCAATTCTCTTCAACAGTATTACCAATAGGACTTACTGTTCCCATAGATGTAATCACTACGCGTTTTTTATCCATTTACTAATCCTCCATCAATGACTAAAGTTTGGCCAGTAATATAAGTCGCTTTATCACTCACTAAAAATTCAACAGCATCAGCAATATCTTTTGGCATCCCAAGTCTTCTTAATGGAATGCTAGCCATAATCTTTTCTTTAGCACTTGGATTAATCGCATCACTCATATCAGTTTCAATAAATCCAGGCGCAATCGCATTACAACGAATGTTTCGACTCGCAATCTCCTTCGCCACTGATTTAGTTAAACCAATAATGCCAGCCTTACTCGCAGCGTAATTTGCTTGTCCAATATTACCCATGACACCAATGACTGAAGAAATATTTACGATACATCCAAATTTTTGTCTCATAAAAATAGGAGTCATGGCTTTGATAGTATTAAAAGTTCCACCAAGATTGATATTGACCACAGAATTAAAATCATTAGGATTCATTCTTAACAGCAAACTATCTTTAGTTATTCCTGCATTATTAACTAAGACATCGATGTGGCCAAAGTCTTGATGAATTTGTTTAATCATGCTCTCTACAGCGTCATAATCACTCACATCACATTGATACAGTTTACTAGGTTGGCTCAATTCTGATTGTAAACTATGAGCATGATCGATTGAACCACGATAATTAATGGCTATGTGATATCCTGCCTGATCTAATGTAAGAGCGATTTGCCTGCCAATTCCTTTGGCTGCTCCGGTAATTAAAGCTACTTTTTTCATACTAATTTCTCCAAATCTTTAAGTTGATTAATACTAAATACTTTGCTATTTGGACTAATCTTCTTTATAAGAGAAGCATTTGTTGTCCCTGGTCCTATTTCGATAAACTTTGTCACTCCTAATTCAACGGCTCTGTTAATACAAGTTACAAATTGTACAGGGCTATATAGTTGTTGAATTAACATATCTTTAATTGATTTATCATCATCTGTATCCCCAGTCACATTAAAGATAACAGGAATCTGTTGAGGTTTTAGGGCGATTTTATCAAGAGCTGTTTCTAATTTATTCGAAGCCTCTTTTAAAAGTGGTGAATGAAAAGCACCACTAACCTTTAGTGGTATGGATCTGATATGATTCATCTTAAAAACATTAGCTAATTTATTGAGATTATCCTTGATACCACTGACAACTGTTTGATTGGGTGCATTGTAATTTGATATCCAACAATCATAATCCTTAGTAAGTGATTTTATTAATTCAATGTCTTGATCAAGTACAGCCATCATTGATGAATTAGAATCATGGAGTGCCTGATGCATTAAGTTTCCACGAATTGTCACAGTTTGTAGTAAATCATTTTCTGAAAGTACCTGCGAACACCATAGAGCACTATATTCACCAAGACTGAGTCCTAAGACATAATCTGGTTTAACTCTTTTTAGAACCTCTTTCGCAATACTTATGGAAGTCAAGGCGATAGCTTTTTGTGTAATATGTGTTTGATTTAATTGCTCTTGAGTCCCAGTTAAGATTAATGACTCTATTTCAGGATAATTTGTCGGATTTAGCTCAAAGAATTCTAGACCCATTTTCTCTCTTTGAGCTCCCTGACCGGCAAATACAAAAGCTGTTTTCATCGGTTTAATAAATCGTCAATGACTTCTTTAACGCTACTCATCTGGGTCAATTCAAAAGCGCGCTCGCCAGCAAAGACTAAACCTTGATTAACATAACCACTAACCGAATTAATTAAAGCCTGAGTGATGCAGTAAATGGTATCTTGAGGATTACATGCTTTAAGGCAATCGACACAACGCTTAATACTTAGATTATGATCACGAGTCATCATTGCATCAACAAACTTAGATCTGAGCCCACGACCCGGAAAACCAGAAGGGGACTTAACAAACAAGATATCTTCTTGTTTAGCATTAAGAATAGCTTGTTTAAAATTCTCATGAGCATCACATTCCTGCGTCACAATAAATCGTGTAGCTACCTGAACACCATCGGCTCCATGAGCCTGAATGTCTAAAACATCTTGATGCGTCATAATACCACCAGCCGCAAACAGAGGAATCTTAACATTCAATTTCATAATTGATTGTTTAACCTCCTGTACAATGTCTGCTAAACTTTGAGTGCTTTTTTCTTTAAGTTGTTTCAAATCAAACCCTAAATGACCACCAGCTTTTGGCCCCTCAACAATCACGAAGTCAGGAGTTCTTTGATATCTTTTTTGCCATACTTTAACAATTAAATCAAAAGCTCTTTGACTTGATACAATTGGCGCAATTAAAATACTACTTGGAACAAATTTAGGTAAATCCAAAGGTAATCCAGCTCCTGAGATAATAGCATCTACTTTATTCTCAACAGCACAGTTCACATATTTTTGATAGTCATTTCCAGCCACCATGATATTAACGCCCAATAAGCCCTTGTTTTCTGAAATTTCTCTAGCTCTGCTAACCTCAATCGAAAATTGACGTTTATTGGCTTCTAAAGTATTTGTCCAAAAATCAGGCTGTTTATAACCCGGTTGAGCAAAACTAATGACGCCCATACAATCTTCCCTCATAACAGCACCAGCTAGATTCCCAAGACTAACACCAATCCCCATTCCACCTTGAATTAGTTTTAAATTATCTAAAGTTTTCATAAAGTTCATCCAAGAGGGGAGTTGTCCCAGAAACCATATCTTCAAAGATTTCTTTCAGAGGTTTAATTTCTTTAACTAAACCAGCAATTTGGCCCATCATTAAGGAGCCATTTTTTGAATCACCCTCAACAACAGCTTTTCTTAATGATCCCATTGTAAGTTTCTCAAGTTCTTCTTTACTCGCTTTTTCTTCTTCAAGTTTGACATAGTGTTGAGTCATAGCGTTTTTAAAGCAACGAACAGGTGCTTTGACAGAACGCCCAGTCACAATGGTGTCTGAATCTTTGGCCTTAACTACTGCTAATTTATAATTCTCATGAATAGGGCATTCAGTTGACGCAAGTAAAGATGTTCCTACTTGAACTCCAAGGGCCCCCAATGCGATAGCCGCCACAACACCTCGTGAATCTGCAATACCACCAGCCGCTATAACTGGCAGATTAACCGCATCAACAACTTGAGGAATTAGGGTCATGGTTGTCATTTCTCCGACATGTCCACCAGCCTCAGTCCCTTCAGCAATAATGCCATCAGCACCATACTGTTCCATGCGTCTAGCTAAAGCGACTGTAGGCACAATTGGAAATACTTTAATTCCAGCCTCCTTTAGCTTTGCCATATATTGACTAGGATTCCCCGCACCAGTTGTTACAATAGCCGGCTTTAATTCACATAAAACATCAACAATCTGTGCTGAATAGGGATTCATTAGCATTAGATTGACACCAAATGGTTTATCCGTTAAGCTGAAACATTTCAAGATTTCCTCACGTGCTTTGTCTGGAGTCATTGATCCAGTCGCAATAACCCCTAATCCTCCTGCATTAGCCACATCAGCAGCAAATTGTGCATCAGCAATGTTGGCCATAGCACCTTGGAAGATTGGATACTTAATATTTAGAATTTTGTTAATTAACATAGTTTTCTCCTTTAAAGCTCAAATAAAGCTGAGCCCATTGTTAATCCGGCCCCAAAACCAACACATAAAACTCTATCTTTTGATTTTAGTTTTCCTTCTGTAATTGCCTGTTTTAGGGCAATCACAATAGAGGCTGCAGATGTATTACCGACTTGATCTAAATTCATGTAGAACTTTTCAATTGGAATTTTCAAGCTACGCGAGACATTTGAAATGATTCGTGAATTCGCCTGATGAGGAATGATTAAATCACAGGATTCATAATCCATCGCCTGAATACCTTCACTTAAGGCTTTCACCGCAAAGCGAAATACTTCTGAGCCATTCATTTTGATGGTTTGTTTCTCATTGTCACCGTTAATTCCATTTGCATATAAAACACTATCAATGTCTGGATAAGCTCGATTGATGATATTGAATTCTCTACTTTTATCAGCTGTAAGGACAACTGCCCCAGCGCCATCACCAAATAAAATGGCTGTGCTTCGATCGGTAAAATCTAACATTTTAGAAATTACTTCTGCTCCTATCAATAAACAGTTTTTGTGAGTATTAAGAAGTCCTAGGGCAATCTCTAAACCTATTAGAAAGCCACTACAAGCACCATTAACATCAAATGCCATCATGTTATGAGTTAAGCCTAAATTTTTTTGAACCATGCTAGCAACTGATGGTGTAAAATTATCTGGTGTAAAGGTACAGACAATAATGACATCAATGTCTTGTGGACTTAGTTTGGCATCACTTATAGCTTGCTTGGCAGCTATCGTTGCTAAGTCTGAAGTATTCTGATTTGTCACAAAATGTCGTTGTTTAATGCCTGTACGACTTGTTATCCATTCATCATTGGTGTCCATTAGGTTAGACAAATCATGATTGGTTACTATTTTTTCTGGAAGGGCGGTTCCTATTCCAATTATTTTTGCGCTCATACTTGTCCTCCCCAGTTTCTTAAACGCTTACTTCTTAAGTCGAGTAATTTGTTTGTTTTTAATGATTGTAATATCTTTAATTCTTGAGATATGTAGTTATTTAATTGATGCACAACATAATCGAAATTCTCAAAAATTGTATTAACAGGTTCTTTAATAATGTGATCAATTATTTGTTTTTCATATAAGTCATAGGCAGTTATACCCATTTTTTCAGTCGCTTCAGCAACTCTACTTTCATCTTTGTATAAGATTGCAGCAAATCCTTCCGGACTAAGAATTGAATAAACGGCATTTTCTAACATAATAAGTCTATCGGCCACAGACAATGCTAAGGCTCCTCCTGAGCCACCTTCACCAATCACAATGGAGATGATTGGCACCTTTAAATCAGAGAAAGTCATAAGACAATCACCAATTGCTTGACCTTGACCTCGTTCTTCAGCACCAACTCCTGGATAGGCTCCTGAAGTATCAATTAGATTAAGAATAGGTCTTTTAAACTTTTCAGCTTGTTTCGCTAAACGAATTGCTTTTCTATAACCTTCAGGATGAAGCATTCCAAAATTACGTGCTTTCTTTTCCTCAATGGTGGTACCTTTATTTTGTGCCAATATCGTTATTGGTATACCCATAAACTTCCCAATACCAGCTAATAGGGCAGGATCATCTCTAAATTGACGATCACCTTTCAGCTCATGAAAGTCAGTAATTAAAGCATCAACATACTGTTGGGCTTTAGGTCGATGCGGATGACGGGCCATAATTAACCGATCAGAGGCACCCATGTTGTCATATGCTTTTTGATAGACTGACTGCAGTTTGTTTTTTAAGTTAAGTCTTTCATCAACATCCTGAGTTTCAAGTAGTAATGTTTGAAGCTCTTTAACTTTAGATAATGCTTGATGGATACTCATACATGGACTCCCAATAAACTAGAAAGATTGTCTCTCAAGTTTTCACGATCAACGATTTGATCAATAAATCCGTGTTCACAATTAAATTCTGAGGATTGAAAATCGTCAGGCAACGCTTCATTGATTGTTTGAGCAATGACTCGTTTACCAGCAAAGCCAATAGTTGCTTTTGGTTCAGCAAGAACAATATCAGTAATCATCGCAAAACTTGCGCTAACACCACCTGTGGTTGGATGAGTAAGAACAGTCATGCTTAATAATCCTTTGTTTGAGTGTTGTTTTAAGGCATTGGTTGTTTTTGACATTTGAACTAAGGATAAGATTCCTTCCTGCATCCGTGCTCCACCTGAAGCAGTGAATATGATGAATGGAAGTTTATTCTTGGTCGCTAGTTCAATTGAGCGGGTGATTTTTTCACCAACAATAGTCCCCATTGAGCCCATCATAAAATGTCCATCCATAATGCCGATGACGACTCTATGGTGATTAATTTTTGCTAGCCCGTAAATATAGGCTTCATTAAGTTGGGCCTTCTCTTGAGCGATATCAAGCTTTTCTTGATAGCCTTCAAAGTCTTGACCATTTTTGGTTTTCATGCGTTTATCGAATTCTTTAAAGCTTTTTTCATCAACGATTAAGGCAAGACGCTGATAAGCTGTCATCATGAATAAATGATGACAAGTAGGGCATATTGAAAGAGGTGATGCCTCAAATGAATTTTCACAATTTGGGCAAATTTGTTTCTTATCTCTTGCTTTAGGGTTAAAAAAGACTTTTCTTAACTGTTGGTAGAGACTTATTTTTTCTAGTCGTTCTTTAAATAAATTCATCTGGATTCTTTAGCTCCTTTATAAATTCATCAACAAAGCTGGTATCATATTTACCTTCGACAAACTTCGGATGATGAAGAACAAAGTAATGAAATTCTTCATTAGATTTGACACCATCAATAATTAGCTCTTCTAAAGCGATGCGCATTGTTTTAATACATTGAAGACGGGTTTGGCCGTATGTAATAATTTTCAATAACATCGAATCATAGAAAGGTGACACGGTATATCCATTGTAGATTGCGCCTTCTAAACGAAGCCCCTTGCCTTGAGGAAGATTTAAAAACTTAATCTTGCCAGCTGTCGGTCTAAATTGTTGATAAATATCCTCAGCATTTATTCGACATTCAAAAGCATAACCATTTATTGAAATATCAGATTGTTTAAAAGGTAGTGGTAAATTAAAGGCTGATCTAATTTGGTGTTTAACTATATCTTGGTTTGTAATCATCTCAGTGATGGGATGCTCAACCTGAAGTCGAGTATTCATTTCCATAAAATAATAATTGTTATCAGCATCAAGTAAGAACTCAATAGTCCCAACATTATCATACTGAACCGCTTTAGCAGCTTTGATGGCATCATCTAGGATGTTTTGACGAGTTTTGTGATCAAGTACATAACAAGGAGCCTCCTCAATTAGCTTTTGATTTCGACGTTGCATTGAACAATCTCTATCAAATAAATGAATAATATGACCATGTTTATCTGCCACAATTTGAACTTCAATATGTTTAACATTTTCAAATAGTTTTTCACAGTAAATACTTGAGTCTCCAAAATAATCATGTGCTTCTTGTTGGCAGGCTTTAAACGCTTTTTCTAGTTCACCAAGCTCACGCACAATACGCATCCCACGACCGCCTCCGCCAGCGGCTGCTTTTAAAATAATTGGAAGCCCAATCTTGTCAGTAATCTTTCTAACTTCATCTACGGAGTTAAGGACTCCATCAGAACCAGGCAGTATTTTAACGCCCGCATTCTTCATTGTTTCACGAGCTTTTATTTTGTTGCCCATATTCTTTATAATAGAAGAGCTAGGGCCTATGAAAATTAAATTGTGGTCTTGTACCTTTTGAGCGAATTCAGCATTCTCACTTAAAAAGCCAAATCCAGGATGAATCGCTTGGCAATTTGTTAAAAGAGCTGCTTGAATAATTGCTTCTTGGTTTAAATATGACTCAGAAGAATGGGGACCACCAATACAGATTGATTGATTCGCTAATTGGACATGCAGACTTTCTTTGTCAGCACTTGAATAGATAGCGACTGATTCAATCCCCATTTCTTTACATGTTCGTAAAATTCTTAGTGCAATCTCTCCTCGGTTGGCAATTAGAATCTTCTTAATCATGGGTCAATGGTAAAAATGAGTTCATCATACTCAACCATTTCTTTGTTATTCTTATGAATGTGTGTAATTGTTCCTTGTATATCAGAGGTGATTTCATTCATCATCTTCATTGATTCAATGACACATAACACATCGCCAACATTTACTTGATCGCTAATTTCGACAAAGTTTTTACTTTCAGGTGATGGTGCACGATAAAAAGTACCCACAATAGGGCTCTTAATTAAATGACCAGATTGACTTGGTGTTTCTATAGGTAATTGAGGTGCTTCTTGATAACTCTTAGTCTCTTTTGTGAGTGTTATTTCTGAATCGTCTTGTTTAACACTTAAACTAGAAAGACTTGTTTTCTCAAACAGCTCAATCAGTTCTTTGATTTTATTTATATCCATTGTCTATTCCTAAGAAAAAAGCTAATGATTTAGCTTTTAGGATTGTTTATTGACGACTAAATCAAGGATATCTTTGACTGTTTGTAATTCAGCAAGTTCTTCATCCTCAATTCTGATATCAAACGAAGACTCTAATTCAAGAGCGAGTTCAACAGCAGATAATGAATCAATGGCTAAATCATCAGTAAGCGTTGCTTCTGGGGTTATTAGTGTTTCGTCAATATTAAGGGCATCGACTAATACTTGTTTTACTTGTTCTAACATATTTTCTATCTCCTTATTTATAGTTTGAGGCTCAAACTATTATCTCAGTATACAGCATTTACTTTGAATGTCAAACAATAAAATATCAATAGTTTAATGATAACGCTTAACTATGATAAAATATGAGTGAAGGAGACTTTATGCTAGACAGATTAAAGAAAACAAAAGTTGGATATTTTCTTTTTGACTTAATCAAGCGTATTCAAGAAGATGAAGTGATGGTCATTGGAGCTCAATTAGCCTATTACCTAATTATGAGTTTCTTTCCTTTTCTAATCTTTCTATTAAATATCGCGGCATTTACACCATTAGGTCAAGAAGGGGTTATGAATGAAATATTCTCAATCCTTCCCAATGAGACATCATCCCTATTAAAACCAATAGTCACTGATATTATTAGCTCGCGAAGTTCTGCTTTACTATCGATTTCATTGATCTTAGCTCTATGGTCAGGCTCAACTGGAATCAATGCATTAATCCGAGCCATGGGTAAGGCTTTTGATATTAAGAATAGCTATAAACCTTGGACTAAGAGATTATTATCTGTTCTTTATACATTAATGTTGGCTGTGATTATTTTATTAGTTGTTGCAGGTCCTGTTTTTGGTGATGCGATTATCAATTTAATTAACACTCACCTTATAGAAATTGAAGGAATAAGTTATATCATTCGTTTAATTGTTCAAATTGTTCCATTTGTTTTAATGGTCTTTGCTTTTGTGGTCATATATAAATGGGGACCAGGTTTTCCAAGAAATTATAAAATTACGATTAAAGAAGCACTAATTGGAGCTATCAGTGCGACTTTATTATTTGTTTTAATTTCATTTGGATTTGGTTTCTATGTAAACAATTTTGGCAATTACTCAAATACCTATGGAGCACTGGGAGGCATTATTATTCTATTAATCTGGTTGTACTTAGGTTCAATCACGATTATGATGGGTGCTGAGATTTCAGCTACAGTTGTTGCGATGAATCGAGCTAAGGCTAAACAGGAAATTGTTGAGACACCAATAGCTCTTAAACAAGAGAATACTCAAAAAGGTTTGGGGTCTGCTTTATTTGCGACAATTACATCAGTAATCCTTCTGAAAGTAGTGGCCAGTTTTAAGAAATAAGCTATAATATAAGAAAGTTTGGAGGTTTTAGCCAATGGCGTTTGAAAATTTAACTGATCGTCTCAGTAAAAGTTTTAAGAATTTAGTAGGTAAAGGAAAATTAACAGAAAGTAATATGCGAGATATGCTTCAGGAAGTTCGTTTTGCATTAATTGAAGCAGATGTCCATCCTAATGTTGTATCTTCTTTTCTAGATAACATATCTGAAAAAGCACTGGGTCAAGAAGTGATGACATCATTACAACCGAGTGAAATGGTTGTAAAAATTGTCAATGAAGAACTAATTTCTCTATTAGGAGAAACTCAGGAAGAATTAAATCTAACATCACATCCATCAGTCGTGATGATGGTTGGTCTTCAAGGGTCTGGTAAAACAACTTCATCAGCCAAGATTGCGTATGATTTAAAAGAGAAGTTTAATAAGAGAGTTTTATTAGTTGGGGCTGACTTACAGCGTCTGGCAGCCGTTGATCAATTAAGGATTCTTGGTCAACAAATTGAGGTTGATGTTTTCTCATTAGAGGATAGCACACCTGTAGTGGTTGCTCAGGAAGCATTAAAACATGCTAAAAACGAAGGTTATGACACTTTAATTGTGGATACCGCTGGTCGTTTACATATTGATGAAGTTTTGATGGATGAACTGTCACAACTTCAAAGCGTTTTAAATCCAAATGAAATTCTTTTATCCGTCGACGCAATGGTTGGTCAAGATATTGTTAATGTTGCGCAAAGATTTAAAGAACAAGTTAATTTGACTGGTTTAGTGGTCACTAAATACGATGGGGACTCACGTGGTGGTGGAATTTTATCCGTTAGACATGTTACACAAGTTCCAGTTAAATATGTAGGTACTGGGGAGAAAATTGAAGATTTAGAACGCTTCTATCCAGATCGTGTCGCATCCCGTTTACTTGGGATGGGGGATATTTTAACACTTATTGAACAAGCCCAACAAAAGATGGATCAAGAAGCAGCAGAAAGAGCTGCTCAAAACATGCTAAGTGGTCAATTTACCATGGATGATTTATTAACATCCATTGAACAGGCTTCCAAAATGGGTCCATTGTCTTCAATAATGGGGATGATGCCTGGGATGTCTAATATGAAGAAACAAATAGATGATGCTCAATCAGAGGCTGATATTAAGCGGATTAAAGCGATCATCCAATCGATGACAAAAAAAGAAAGACAACAGCCTAGATTAATTCGTGCTTCTCAACGAAGACGTATTGCGCGTGGGGCTGGAGTAAGTCCGACTGAAGTTAATCGATTATTAAATCAATATGATAAAATGAAAGATCAAATGCGAATCTTATCGCGTTTTATGAAATAGGCTCGCTTTAATGCGGCCTTTTTTGGAAAGGAGAACAGATGTTAAGATTTAAGGAGGGTTTCAGATTAGGAGTCGCAACTGCTTCTACTCAAATTGAAGGGGGCTTTGTTGATTCTAATTGGACAAACTTTTGTGATGAAGGTCATATCAAAGATAATAGTCATTGTGGAATAGCGACTGATCATTACAATCGTTATTTAGAGGATGCACGATTATTAAAAGAAATGGGGATTAAAGACTATCGTTTTTCTCTTGAGTGGGCTCGCATTGAACCAGAGCTAGGTCAATTCAGTTATGCGGCTCTTAATCATTATCGAGTTGAATTACTCGTCTTAAAGGAAATGGGGATTAAACCACTGTTAACCTTTTATCATTTTTCACATCCAATGTGGTTTGAAGAATTGGGTGGCTTTACGAAAAAGGAAAACAGTATTTATTTTTTAGAATATGTTGCTGAAGTATTAAAGGTATTAGGCGATTTAGTGGATGAGTATGTCACAATCAATGAACCAAATGTCTATGCTGTTCAGTCGTACTTTTTTGGTGAGTGGCCACCAATGAAGAAGTCTCTAAAATTAACAATCGATGTCATGAACAATTTAGCGGTATGTCATCATAAAGCATATGAAATGATTCATAGAGTCTTAGATAAACATAAAGAAGTCAAAGTAGGGTATGCTCATCATGTGCGTATTTTTGAACCTTTAGAAAAGAATAATCCAGTTCATATAATTTCAACGAAACTATTTGAAAAAGCGTTTCAACTTGAATTGGATAAAGCATTTATGTTAGCTGAATTTAATTTTCCAATGAAAAATATTGCGAAAACTAAACCAGGAATCTATTGTGATTTTATTGCAATCAATTACTATACGCGCTCTGCTGTTGGTAATTTTAAAGATACATATTTTGAAGGTCCTAAGAATGATTTAGGCTGGGAAATATATCCAGAGGGAATCATTGAGGTTGCTAAGAAATCATATGAGTTAGTAGCAATGCCGATTTATATTACTGAAAATGGTACCTGTGATAATCAAGATAGCTTTAGGTCAAAATATATTTATGATCACTTGAAAGAAATTATGGATTCAGCACTACCAATTGAAAGATATTATCACTGGTGTTTTGTTGATAATTTTGAGTGGAAGGAAGGCAATTCAGCACGTTTTGGAATTGTTTTTAATGATTATTCAACACAAACTAGAACAATTAAAGAGAGTGGTCACTTCTATTCGCAAATGATAAAAGATAATGGAGTAACTGATGCAGCATATGAGCAATATGTTGCTCATCAGAGTTATCACTATGATTGATATTCGTGATCACAAGATTTATTTTACTGGTAAAGAGTCATCGTACTGGATGCAGGTGAATGTTCATCGGCATCTTGAACAACTGTATTATGGACCCAGAATTCCGCTTCAAGAGGTGGATGTTTTAGAAAATAAAAATAGGGTTCAATTTGGCTCACAAGTTAATATTCATGAGGGTTATTCATTAAATACTCAATTATTAGAATTCTCATCAGCTGGGAAGGGCGATTTCAGACCTGTTTCAATTGAACTTGAGAGTGATGATGATTCCTTTGTTTCTGATTTAAGAGTGAGTGATGTGTATATAAATGAAAAGATTGACTTTCCATCTGAATATTTCTCACCTAGAATTAATGAAAATACTCAACAATGTGTCATAGAATTAACAGATGATTATTTTCCTGTTTTAATTAAATTATTTTATACTTTTTATTCTGAGTATGATGTCATAATTAGACACACTCAATTACTTAATAAATCTGAAAATGAAGTAATAATTAATAAAGTTATGAGTACTCAACTCGATTTATTAGAATCTGATTATAAGGTTCTATCTCTGAATGGATCCTGGGGTAAGGAAGCCCAGATTACAATCGATGATGTGAATTCTGGCACACTTGTTCATGAGTCTTTAGTAGGCTCAAGTTCAGCTTTAAATAATCCTGGTCTCTTATTGTTTAATGATGAGTCTGCCTATGGTTTTAATTTAATGTATTCTGGAAATCACTATAACTCAGTAACACATCATATTGATGATAGTTTAAGAGTAATGATGGGAATTAATCCCCATCAATTTAAATACCATCTACAGATGGATGAAGTGTTTAATACACCTCTTGCGCTGATGACTTATTCAAATCAATCAAGAAAGGGTGTCACACAAAACTTTCATCGATTTATTCGTGACATGATTATTCCTGAGCCACCATTTGAAAAACCAATTGTTTATAACCACTGGGAGGGAACTTTCTTTGATTATGACCACAAGAAGTTAGTTAGCTTTGCGACAAAGGCAGCTGATTTGGGGATGGAATTATTTTGTATTGATGATGGCTGGTTTGGTCAAAGGGATGATGATTTTAGATCACTAGGTGATTACTCGATTAATCAAAAGAAATTCCCACAAGGCATTAAACATACCATCGACAAGATTAAAGGTTTAGGATTAAAGGTTGGTATCTGGGTTGAACCCGAGATGGTTTCTGAGGATTCTGATTTATATCGCACTCATCCTGAGTGGGTTGTTGGAAGACAAGATAAACCTCGAATTAAGGGTCGAAATCAATGGATCTTAGATCTGTGTCAAGTTGAAGTCCAAGATTACATTATTCAACAGGTTTCACATGTGATTGATAATTATGGTGTTGATTATATTAAATGGGATATGAATCGCAATCATTCAGATCAATATTCAAATGCTTTAAAACATCAAAAAGAATTTGATATTAGATATCAACAAGGACTTGTAAGAGTTTTAAGGGAAATCTTTTATTCAAGACCTCATATTTTCTTAGAAATGTGTAGTTCAGGTGGAAATCGTTTTGATTTAGGGATGTTAGCAGTAGCTCAACAAATCTGGACTTCTGATAATACGGATGCCATGGATCGTTTAAGGATTCAAGAAGGGACGGCCATTTTTTATCCTTTAAGTGCTATTTCAAATCATGTTTCAGGAAGAGTGAATACTCAGACCATTCGTCATAATCCACTTTCGACTCGTTTTAATGTGGCCATATTTGGTGGTTTTGGTTATGAACTTGATTTGAATATTTGTTCTAAAGTTGAGCTTGATGAAATTCGCAAACAAATTGAAGTGGCCAAATCGTTAAGAGAGCTTATTGTTTATGGCGATTATCAAGTTTTAAAGAGTAAGCTTGAGAATCGTGTTGTTTGGCAAGTAAAATATAAAGATGAGGCACTTGTTGGTTTATTTCAGACAATAAATTATGGATTACAGTCTAAGGAAAAACTAAGAGTTAAGGATTTAGATCCTGAAAAATTCTATAGGGTTACTTCTATTGACCAAGCCTTATTTATTGATCGTTTTGGTGAATTATTGAAGCATGTAACAAATCTTAAGGTTCATCCATATGGTGCGATTATGCATAAGTATGCTCAGCATAAGTCTATGGATGATGGAAAGTTTGAAGCAATTTCAAGTGGCGCATTACTTTCTAATGGAATTTTATTAAATGAAATATATATGGGGACAGGGTATCATCCTGAATTAAGAATTTGGGGTGACTTTGGTTCAACACTTTATCATATAAGGGAGATTGATTATGAAGCGTAATACATGGTCTTTTGGTTTAGGTACAATTGGTCGAGACATGGTGTACACTCTTGTTAGTATGTTTTTAATGGTGTATCTAACAGATGTTTTGGATGTCAGTGATGCTGATTTAACAATGATTGGGATTGTCTTTATGTTGATGCGTATCTTTGATGCCGTCAATGACCCAGTCATGGGTTTATTAGTTGATAACACAAAATCACGATTTGGTAAGTTTAAACCGTGGATTGCGGGGGGAGCATTACTGGCAGGTTTTTTTACAGTCTTAATGTTTGTTGATTTTGGTGTAAGAGGTAGTGCTTATGTGTTGATCTTCGCAATTGTCTATCTTTTATGGGAAGTAAGTTTTACGGCTAATGACATTGCGTATTGGTCGATGTTGCCAGCTTTAAGTTCTTCTCAAAGAGATCGTGAGAAGATTGGTGCTTTTGCTCGTATTTGTGCCAATATTGGGTTGTTTTCATTAGTTGTTGGAATTGTTCCTTTAACTAAGTATTTGGAAACAGTCTTTGGTGATATGAAGACAGCTTATACAGCACTAGCAATTCTTTTGGTGTTAATTATGTGGTTCTTTCAATTGTTCACTTTAATTTTTACAAAAGAAGAAAATGAATTGATTGAAGAACAAGAACCGACAAAACTATCTGAACTGTTTGGAGTAATTTTAAAAAATGATCAGTTATTATGGACGACTGTGTCAATGGCTTTATTTATGATTGGCTATACAACAACAACGTCTTTTGGGCTTCATTTCTTTAAGTATATTTTTGGTAATGAAGACATGTATTCAATCTTTGCCTTGGTGTTAGGTGTCTCTCAAATTGGGGCACTTATCGTTTTTCCACAGTTTTCGAAGAGGTTTAAGCGAAATCAATTATATTTTGGAGCGACAATTTTAGTCGTTTTAGGTTATTTGATATTTTATTTCTTTGATCAAAGTATTATAACAATAGGTTTGGCTGGTGTATTGCTTTTTGTCGGTCAGGCTTTTATTCAATTGTTAATGTTATTGTTTATTTCTGATACGGTTGAATATGGAGAGGTAAAATTAGGTAAGCGGAATGATTCGATTACCTTATCGATTCAACCTCTTATTAATAAAATAGGCGGTGCTATTGCTGCAGGAATTGTGTCACAGGTTTTAGTTATCTCTGGGGTTAACTCAGCGACTAGTGCAGCAGATATTACGCCTGAAGGAGCGACCTTCTTTAAGTTGGCAATGCTTATTATTCCACTCATTCTGATTGTGATTGGTTATTTTGTATATCGAGCCAAATACACGATTAATGAAGAATCTTATTTAGAGCTTTTAGAGGAAATTTCAAGGAGACAACATGAAACTAACTAGAGACTCAAAAATTAAAGATTTATATAAAACAGCGATTGGTCAGGATGTTGTTGATAAAATCTTAATGCAGATGAATAAGTCACATCAATGGATTACTAATCCGCTTGTTTCAAATTTAAAAATTAGTGCTTTAAACTTATACATTAAGGATGAAGGGTTTCTTGATGCACTATTGGATTTAATTAATTCTGAAACTGAGCTGGGTGTTCAAGAGGGCGGAACACTTACCAAGCAATGGTGGAAGGAAGTTGTTTTCTATCAAATATATCCTCGCTCTTTTAAGGATAGTAATGGGGATGGCTTGGGTGATTTACAGGGCATCATTTCAAAGCTTGATTATTTAAAAGAGTTAGGGATTGGTGGTTTATGGTTATCGCCGATTTTTAAGTCCCCAATGAAGGACAATGGTTATGATATTAGTGACTATTATGACGTTAATCCTGAGATGGGAACAATGGATGATTTAAAAGAACTTATTGACCAAGCACATAAGCGTGATATAAGAGTTATTATGGATTTAGTGGTGAATCATACTTCTGATGAGCATCCATGGTTTCAAGAAGCTTTACATGATCCTAACTCAGACAAAAGAGATTACTATTTCTTTAGAAAAAAGGAAGAAACGAATAATTGGGTGTCATTTTTCTTTGAGAGTGCCTGGCGTTATTTTAAAGAACAGGACATTTATGCCTTAAAACTATTTGCCAAAGAACAGATTGATTTGAATTGGGATAATCCAAAAGTTAGGGATGAAGTTGTTAAGATTATTAATTTTTATGGGGATTTAGGAATTGATGGATTAAGACTTGATGTGATTAACTATATTTCTAAGAAAGAGGGATTACCTCAGGGTAACCAGTGGGTTGGTGATTTAATGGAATTCACCGGGATTGAACACTATTTCTATGGGCCTCATTTAAATGAGTATTTAGCAGAGATTAATTCGCGAGGCTTTGCTCCTAATCATATGTTTAGTATTGGTGAGACGCCTGGAATTGGTATCCAGCTTGGTAAACTATTGAGTGCTGATTATCGAAAACAACTCGACTTGTTGTTTACTTTTGATCATTTAGAAACTCCAGGTCATGTGCGTTTTGATGAGTATCTGTATGATCTTAATTTTTATAAAGAACATATGATGAAAGTACTTGGCAGTAATAGTCTTCATGATTGGACATCTCTCTTCTTTGAAAATCATGATAATCCGCGCATGATTTCGAAGGTTAATCCTGATCCAATGGTGCATGATGTATTGGGCAAAGCTCTTAATGTAATTTTATTAACTTTGCAGGGAACTCCATTTATTTATCAGGGTCAAGAAGCAGGATTTATTAATCAAGAGTTTACAGAAGAGGACCTGCGCGATGTTGAGAGCATCAATAAATTAAAAGTGAGTGACATGAAAACAGTGTTAGCAGGAACTAGGGATCATGCTCGGACAACCATGAAGTGGAGTGATGAGGGTGGATTTAGTGAGTCTGAAGGTTGGATTAAATCACAACATGAGTCTGTTGCTTCGATTGAATCGCAGCTTGAAGATTCTATGTCTGTCTTAAGCTTTACGAAACAATTAATATCTTTTAGAAATAACACAGATGATTTAATCTATGCACCGATTCAATTCATCCATCCTAAGACTAGGAATTATTTTGCTTATAAACGAGGCGATTATTTCATAGAAATTAATCTGAGTGACAAAGACATTAATCGACCAAAGAGTAATGATGTTTTGGGCTTGTTATTGTCTAATTATAAAGGACAAGTGTTAGGATCATTAAGACCTTATGAGGCTAACATTTATAGAATATTATGAACAATATTGAAAAAAGAGATAAAGGCTTAGGCTATATAGTAGATGATGAAATTCTAGAACAACTAGCTCAGGCTAGATCACTCACTCAAAAACTGAATGCGCTTGATCGAGCCAATTTTAGGGGCATTGAAGAAATCATTACACAGTTGTTTGGTTCTTCTAATAAACCTTTTGTTAATCCACCTTTTTATTGTGATTATGGATTTAATATTCATGTGGGTAAGAATTTCTATTGTAACTTCAATTGTACCTTTTTAGATGTCGCACCAATTACGATTGGTGATAATGTTTGGATTGGAAGTAATGTTTCGTTATATACAGCTGGTCATCCAATTCATCCAGAGACTCGAAACACACAGATTGAATATGGAAGACCTATTACGATTGGCGATAATGTTTGGATTGGGGGTAATGTTGTGATTAATCCAGGCGTGTCAATAGAGAGTAATACGGTCATTGGTTCAGGCTCAGTTGTAACCAAAGATATCCCAGATTGGGTAGTAGCGGCTGGTAATCCATGCCGAGTCATTCGCAAGATTACAGAGGATGATAGAGACATTTTATACAAAAATGAGTCCGTTAAGGTTTAATACTTGACGGCTCTTTTATTTTGCGTTATACTACATCAGGAAAGTCGAGGAATATACTATGGCAGTTAAATTACGCTTAAAGAGAATGGGAGCAAAAAGAAATCCTTTCTACCGTATTGTAGCGGCAGATTCAAGAGCACCACGTGATGGTCGCTTCATTGAAATTATTGGATACTATGACCCAACTAAACAACCTGCGGAAGTTAAAATAGATGAAGAATTAGCACTTAAATGGCTTGGCGTTGGTGCCCAACCATCAGATACAGTTCGTAATCTTTTATCAAAACAAGGGATTATCAAAAAGCATACAGAAAGCAAATTGAAATAATCATGGTAGACGTAGAAAAAGTACTATATGATTTAGCTTATTCAATTGTAGATTTCAAAGAGGCTTTAGCAGTTAAAGAACTTGAAAGTATCAATGACAATGAAATCATTTTAATGATATACGCAAAAAATGATGATATTGGACGACTAATTGGGAAAAAAGGGACCATGGCTAATGCGCTTCGTCAAGTGATGGGTATTTCATCACGTCTATTGAATAAACGTATTCAATTAAAATTTGAAGCAATCGAGTAATGTATAAATTTGGAACCATTCTAAAACCGGTTGGATTAAAAGGGGAAGTGAAAGTATTCTCTGATTCAGACTTTTTGATTGAGCGGCTCACTAAAGGCCAAGTTTTTAAAACGTCAAAGGGTGATTTAACGCTCACATCCGCTAGTCTTGGGTCAAATGTTCATAGAGTAAAATTTGTCGAGTTAAAGTCGATTGAAGAAGCTGAAAAGTTTCGCCAAGTGGATTTAATGCTAGATGAATTGAACACATCTTTATTAGAGGATGATGAATTCTTTGTGGCTGACCTGGTTGGTTGTGATGTGTATGAAAATAATCAACTGATTGGTCAAGTCTTAGAAGTCATTGATTATGTCGCTCATCCAGTTTTAAGAATTGGCAATGAAGGGTATTCGTTCATGGTTCCATTTATTACACAGTTTGTCCCACAGGTAAAGATAGAGTCCAATCGAATTGACGTGGAATTAATTGAGGGTATGCGATGAAAATTACAATCTTAACATTATTTCCAGAACAGTTTATTGGATTTATTGAAACTTCTATTATTAAAAAAGCAATTCTTAAAGAACTTGTCGAAATTGAACTCGTTAATATTCGAGATTTCACCTTAGATAAGCATAAACGGGTTGATGATAAACCATATGGTGGAGGCGCAGGCTTAGTGATGCGTGCACAACCTGTTTTAGATGCATTGCGTAGTGTTAAAACAAATGATTCACTCATCATAGTGCCAAGTGCTTCAGGTAAGAAGTATACTCAAGAGAATGCGGTTGAGCATTCAAAAGAGTCACATATTATCTTAGTTTGTGGCCATTATGAAGGCATGGATGAACGAATCATGAATGACGTAGATCATCAGTATTGTATTGGTGATTATATCTTAACGGGTGGTGAGCTTCCTGCAATGGTTATTAGCGATTCAATCATTCGATTAATTGATGGCGTGATAACTAAGGAATCTACACAAGATGAGTCATTTGTTGAGGGTTTAGTTGAGTACCCACATTACACAACACCTTATGAATATGAGGGTAAAACAGTGCCTGAAGTTTTAATTTCAGGACATCATAAAAACATTGAGCGATATCGCTTAAAAGAGTCGCTTAGAAAAACAAAAGAAAATCGTCCTGATCTCTTGGAAAATCGTGAGTTTAGTCCTCTAGAAAGAGAGTTATTAGAGGAATTAGATTGATTTTAAAGGATTAGTATGATAAAGTAATAAAGCTTTTGGTTCCGCTGTCAAGTTGGATATGAGCCAAATTTGAAAAGGAGCAGAAAATTATGAACTTAGGATTAGTAAACGAAATTACTAAATCACAATTAAGAACAGATTTACCAGAGTTACGTCCTGGCTATACTGTTCGTGTCGATGTTCGCATTAGAGAAGGCGAAAAGACAAGAATTCAGGCTTTCGAAGGCTTAATCATTGCTAAAGAAGGCGGCGGAATTAGCGAATCAATTTTAGTAAGAAAAATTTCTAATGGAGTTGGAGTCGAACGTAAGTTCCCACTACATTCACCAATCGTGGCTGACATTACAGTTTTACGCAAAGGACGTGTTCGTCGTACTAAATTATTTTACTTACGCACTCGTTCAGGACGTTCAGCTCGTCTAAAAGAAATTCGATAGTTGAAAGCCGTACTTTTACGGCTTTTTTTACAAATTATGAAAAGAAAAAATTATCTTTGGTCATTCATTAAATCAATCCTCTTAGCTTTGATATTAGTTTTTATTATTAATACATGGCTTTTTAAAGCAGTTCAAGTCGTTGGTAGCTCAATGTATCCAACACTAAAAGATGGTCAACAAGGCTTTTCTAGTGTCATCTCATTAAATATGGAGGGCTTAGATCGATTTGATATTGTGGTGGTGAGCACCGATCCTGATTTTTTAGTTAAACGAATTATCGGTTTGCCAAATGATAAATTAGAATTTAGAAATGACTATTTATATATTAATGATGAGATTATAAATCAAGACTTCTTAAATGATGCATATGTTAGAGAAGTCAAAGAGTCATATCCTTACTTTACAGATAATTATGGTCCCATCCAATTAGGTGAAGATGAGTATTTTTTAATGGGTGATAATCGCCATGTATCAATTGACTCACGATTTAGTCAGTATGGTTCTTTTAATAAAGAAGATATTATATCTAAGTATATGATGGTTCTTTATCCTTTTGATGAAATAGAATGGGTAGGTGAAGCGAAGTGAGTGTTCAATGGTTTCCAGGTCATATGACCAAAGCCATCCGTCAAATTCAATCGCGAATCCAAGAAGTAGATATGATTATCGAATGCCGAGATGCGCGCATTCCTTTTTCATCTTCAAATCCTGTTATCGATGAAATAATAGGGAATAAACCACGCTTAATTGTTTTAACGAAAAGAGATCTGGCATTAAATAATATTACGGATGATTGGGTTTCAAACTTTAATGATCAAGTAGAAGTATTAAATGTGCATAAAGACAATGTTAAGCGAAAAATACTCAATGGATGTCTAAGAGCAATGAAACCAAAACACGATCGTGATTTAAGAAGAGGTATTAAACCTCGAATGATTCGAGCCATGATTTTGGGAGTGCCAAATGTGGGGAAATCAACACTAATGAATCGCTTGGCTAATAAAAAAGTTGCTGATGTTAGCAATCGACCTGGTGTTACCAGAGCTCTGAAGAAAGTTAAAGTATCTGATCAATTGGAAGTTATTGATAGTCCTGGTTTATTATGGCCGCGTTTTGAACAAGTTGAAATTGGATATCATTTAGCTTTATGTTTAAGTGTGAAAGAGTCTGGGTATCAAATCGACGATGTTGTTAAATATGGAATTAATCATTTGGTTCCATATTATGAGAATTTGATTAAAGAACGCTATCAAGTAACTGATTTAAATGATTTTGAGAATTTATTTAATAAAGCTGCTAGTTTAAGGGGACAGCCACTAGATCGTGGTGCCTTTATTGTGTTAACTGATATTCAAAACCATGTATTTGGGCCAATGAGCTGGGAGACTTATGATTTCGTACGAACAACCTTTTTGGAAAAAGAATGAATTAGTATTAGGCATTGATGAAGCTGGGCGAGGCCCTTTGGCAGGACCACTTGTCGTTGCGGGTGTTGTTTTAAATCAAGATGATTTAAATTTTGATATTACAGATTCTAAAAAAATATCAGAAAAAAAGAGAAATCAATTATTTGAGTGGATCTTAGAAAATGCACTATGGACAAAGATTCTGGTCATTGATGAAAAAACAATCGATCAAGAGAATATTTATCAAGCGACTAAAAATGGCATGAAGCAAATTGCTTTGAGTATTGAGGTTAGTTGTGTGCTGAGTGATGCGATGCCTTTTGAACTTGAGAATACCGAGGTTATTTCATTAATCAAGGGTGATCAAAAAAGTCTAAGCATTGCGGCTGCGAGTATTTTAGCTAAAGTCACACGGGATGAAATTATGAAAGAATATGATAAACTGTACCCAAAGTATGGCTTTGCTAGACATAAAGGATATCCAACGAAAGCACATTATGAAGCGATTAAAGAATATGGTGTGTTAGGTATTCATCGTCTGTCTTATAAATTATTTAGGGATTAAAGATTATATAGCTTAAAACTAACATGAGAAAAAAGATTATTGACTTAGTTTTAAGTTATCCAGGAAATTATCGTAAAGTATTAGAAAAAATCAGAAAACAAGAATGGGCGCCTAGTCAATGTCACAATTTTAAGTGTACTGTTATTGGTGATAAAGATTATCCTGAGTGTTACTATCGTTTACAATATCCGCCACTCGTGTTATTTTATGAAGGACACTTAGATTTACTAGACACAAAGACACTAAGTGTTGTCGGCTCTAGAGAGTATGATGAGTATTCTTATAGGATGACAAGGAAACTTGTGACTTGCATCAATGAAAAAGTCGTGATAGTATCAGGTCTTGCTAGAGGCATCGATACGGTTGCTCATCAAAGCGCAAAACAAACAATTGGTATTTTGGGGTGTGGTCTTGATGTTCCATATCCTAAAAGCAATACTCAATTAATACACCATATGAAGAAAGAACAGTTAGTTTTATCTGAATATCCACCTAGGACAAAGCCTTTAAAACATCACTTTCCTTGGCGCAATCGATTGATTGTCGCGAGTTCAGAAGTGTTATGGGTAATGTCTGCCAAATTTAAAAGTGGTACAATGCATTCAGTCAATGAGGCAATTAATTTAAACAATGATATTTATTGTTTACCACATCCATATGACAGCGAGTTTGGTGATGGCTGTCATTTAAGCATTAATCAAGGAGCAATGGTTTTAACCAAAGAAACAATCTTAGAAGGAGTTATATGAAAAAATTAGTTATAGTAGAGAGTCCGTCTAAATCTAAAACTATAGAAAAATATTTAGGTAAGGACTTTAAAGTCGTTAGTTCAAAGGGTCATATCTTAGATCTTGCGACAAGAGGAAAAGAAGGATTAGGAGTTGATGTTGAAGGAGACTTCAGTGCGACTTATGTTGTAAATAAAGATAAGAAAGATGTTGTTAAACAATTGAAAGCTGATGCTAAAAAAGCAGATGAAATTTACTTGGCAACTGACCCAGATAGAGAAGGGGAGGCTATTTCTTATCATTTAGCGAGTGAACTCGAGATTGACGTTGATAAAAAGAATCGTGTTGTCTTTAATGAAATTACTAAGGATGCTATTTTAAAAGCGTTTGATCATCCACGTCAAATTGATATGGATTTAGTTAAATCACAAGAGACTCGTCGGATTCTAGATCGTATTATTGGATTTAAATTATCTAAACTTCTAAAAACTAAGATTCGTTCTAAATCAGCTGGTCGTGTTCAATCAGTTGCACTAAAGATTATTGTTGATCGTGAGAAACAGATTAATAAATTTAAACCAGTTGAATACTGGAGTATTAAAGCTTTATTTAAAGAAAAGCGCAAAGAATTTGAAGCTTCTGTGGATAAGTATAAGAATAAGAAGCTTAAAATTGATAATGAAGAACAAGCGACCGCTATATTAAAGGAGATTGAAGGTGAATTACTTTTAAGTAAGATCACGAAGCGTAATCGTAAGAGAGAGTCAAAACTGATCTTTATTACGTCTACCTTACAACAAGAAGCGGCTAATAAGATTAACTTTAATTCTCGTAAAACAATGAGAGTTTCTCAAAAACTTTATGAGGGTGTTCAATTAAAGGATGAGCTTGTTGGTTTAATTACCTATATGAGAACTGACTCAAATCGAATGTCAGAAGGTTTTGTTGATAGCACTCTTGCATATATTCAATCCGAGTATGGAAAAGAATATGTTGGTAAGTATCGATTTAGTTCAAAGGAAAGCTCTCAGGATGCTCACGAAGGGATTCGTGTGACTGATATTACGAGGACACCTCAGAGCATAAAAGAGAATTTAACAAATGATGAGTATCGCTTATATTCACTCATTTATGCTAGAACACTCGCTTCTTTAATGGCTCCAGCCAAACAACTGAGTGTTGCTTATACATTTGAGAAGAATGATTACACACTCACAGCGAATGGTATTACGATGACTTTTGATGGTTATACTAAAGTGTATGGCCAATATGAGAGTACGAGTGAAACAATTCTACCTGAATTAGTTGAAGGACAAATGGTTACGCCTGTGAAATTAGAGCCAAACCAACACTTTACTCAACCACCACTTCGTTATAATGAAGCACGGTTAATAAAAGAACTTGAAGAAAATGGAATTGGTCGTCCTAGTACATATTCAATGATTATGGATACGATTGTGTCTAGAGGTTATGTTGAGTATAAAGCAATGTCGGAGACGAGCCGGAATAAAGTATTTGTTCCAACGGATCAGGGACTGATTACTGAAGAAAAATTAGGAGATCATTTCTCAGATATTATTAACATCGAATATACAGCAAACATGGAGAAAGAACTTGATGAGATTGCTGAGGGGCAAGAGGATCATGTTGAAGCTTTGCGTGAGTTTTATGATCGTTTTGATCCGATGGTTAAAAAAGCGTATGATGAAATGGAAAAAGCACCACTTGAGTACCTTAATGAGAAGTGTCCAGAAGATGGTGGTGAACTTGTGTATCGTCATGGTCGTTTTGGTAAATTTATAGCGTGTGAGAATTATCCAGATTGTAAATACCATAGACCTCTAAAAGATAAAGTGAAGAAACCAGCTGAACCAACTGGCGAAGATTGTCCAGAATGTGGTAAACCACTTGTTAAGCGTATTTCACGTTATAACAAAGAATTTGTTGCTTGTTCAGGATTCCCTAAATGTCGTTACATTAAACCTGGTTCTACTAAACCGATTGAGAAAAAAGAAGAAGAAGCATGAAGGTACGAATAATTGGAGCAGGCCTGGCTGGCAGTGAAGCAGCTTATCAATGTCTAAAAGCAGGGTTAGAAGTTGAACTAATTGAAATGAGACCAACAAAACTGACACCGGCTCATACGGGAGCAGGTTTTGGTGAATTGGTCTGTTCTAATTCACTTCGTTCCAATGATGTGTATAATGCGGTTGGTTTACTTAAGGAAGAATTACGTTTAGGAGATTCTTTAATAATGAGGGCAGCTGATTCAAGCGCATTACCTGCGGGGAGTGCTTTGGCTGTTGATCGAGAAGAGTTTTCTAAAGCGATTGAACAAGAACTAAGAACACATAAAAACTTAACTATTATAAACAAAGAAGTCACACAATTAGAGGATGATGTCCCCACTATAGTGGCGACTGGTCCATTAACGAGTGATGATTTAGCTAGTCATTTATTAGAAAAATTAAATGACACTGGCTTGTATTTTTTTGATGCAATTGCGCCTGTCATTGATGTTGATTCGATTGATATGTCTAAAGTGTATCGAAAGTCACGTTATGATAAAGGGGATGCTGATTATTTAAACTGTCCAATGACTAGAGATGAGTTTATGACTTTTTATCATGAACTAATTAATGCTAAGACGGTGTCTTTGCGAGACTTTGAAGATGAAAAAGTTTTTGAAGGTTGTATACCTGTTGAAGTGATGGCAAAGCGAGGCATTAAGACATTAACATTTGGGCCAATGAAGCCAGTTGGTTTAGAGCATGATGGCAACAAACCCTTTGCTGTTGTTCAATTAAGACAGGACAATGCGGCTGGAACTTTATACAATTTAGTGGGCTTTCAAACACATTTAACATGGCCTGAACAAAAACGGATTCTTCAATTAATTCCTGGTTTAGAGAATGTAAAGATTGTTCGTTATGGTGTGATGCATCGTAATACTTATATTAATTCACCAAATTATTTAAATCAGCATTATCAAGTAAAAGAAACCCCAAATTTATTTATTGCAGGTCAATTATCAGGCGTTGAGGGATATGTTGAGTCAGCAGCGAGTGGGTTTGTTGCGGCTAGAGCAATCATTGAATACTTAACAACTAATGAGATTAAGGGACTTCCAGAAAACACCATGATGGGATCTATGGGAGTTTATGTATCTTCTGCTAGCAATAAACATTTCCAACCTATGAATGCTAATTTTGGTATACTAAGATCAACTACTAAAAACAAAGAGGAAAGAGTCCATCAAGCAATGGGATCTTTTAAAGAGTATGAAGAAACATTTAGACGACTTTTTGATTGAGTTTAAATTACAGAGTACTCAATCAGACCATTCATATGATGCATATAAGCGTGATATTTCACAGTTTTTGAATTATCTTGAGTTAGCCCAAATCGATTTAAGCCAAGTAGATAAAAATGTGATTTATTCTTTTTTAAATGATTTACAGCAAGAAAATAAATTAAGTGAGCGTAGTCTAAATCGTAAGTGCTCAGCTAATCGGCGTTTTTTTGATTATTTACTACAAAATAAAATGGTCGTTTATAATCCATTTAAACAGATTAAACATTTCAAGGAGCCTAAAACCTTACCTGATTTTATGACTTTTGAAGATGTAAAACAGTTTCTTAATTCAATTGATGAATCAACAGCCTTAGGTGTTAGAAACAGAGTATTGTTTGAGTTAATGTATGCCTGTGGTTTGCGTTTATCAGAAATTTTAGGCTTAACTATTAGTGATGTTGATTTTAGAGAAAGAACACTATTAATAAGAGGGAAGGGCTCTAAAGAAAGATTGGTTCCATTTTATGAGAGCATTGGATCTCAATTAAAGAATTACATTGAACAATATCGGAACAGCTTTGATGACAACTTACAAATTATCTTTACAAACCAAAGAGGTAAGCCTCTGACTTCTAGAGGCGTTCAGTATGTGTGTCAACAAATTGCATTAAAAGCGAATATGCGGATGCACATTCACCCACATATGTTTAGACATAGTTTTGCGACTCATTTATTAGATAATGGAGCAGATTTAAGACTTGTTCAAGATTTACTGGGACATGAAAACTTGTCTACAACTCAAATATATACACATGTTTCTATTGATCGTTTGAAGAGAGTGTATCAAGAAAGTCATCCATGGGCAGAGTGATATTAGCGTAAATGTAAAGTTATTAGTTATAGAGAACCCCAATTCTCCAATATTTAAAGAGAATAAGGGGTTTTTCTTTTAATTTGAATGAAGAGTACTCCAAAGTGGCAATAACTTGGAATTAAGGGTCATAATATGTTATAATTTACAACGGCGCAAAAGGTCGCCTAGACACACACCATGGATTCAATAATCCGTGCTCAATGAGTTGTTATTGTTGGAAATGGTGGAGGAGTAACGGAAAGGTAGGATTTATATGTCAGTAGTTACGTTGAAACAATTATTAGAGAGTGGTGCCCATTTCGGACACCAAACCCGTCGATGGAATCCAAAGATGAAACCATACATTTATGCAGTAAAGAATGGTTCTCATATTATTGATTTATCGATTACCAAGAATGAAATTGAGAGAGCTTATAGCAAGATGAAGGAAATTGCCCAAAATAATGGGAAAGTACTTTTTGTTGGAACAAAGAAGCAAGCTCAAACATCAGTCTTAGAAGAAGCTTTACGTTCAGGTAGTTTCTTTATTAACCAACGTTGGTTAGGTGGTACACTTACAAACTTTAAGACCATCCAAAAATCTATTCGTCGTTTATTAGAAATCGAGAAAATGGATGAAGATGGATCTATCAATGTGTATCCTAAGAAAGAAATTGTCTTATTACGTAAGGAGGCAACTCGTTTAGAAAACTTCCTTGGTGGAATCAAGGAAATGAAGAAACTTCCAGATGCAGTCTTTGTGGTTGACCCAACAGAAGATTACAATGCGATTGCGGAAGCCAAGAAATTAGGTATTCTAGTCTTTGGTATCGTTGATACAAACTGTGATCCTGAAGTTGTAGACTACATGATTCCTGCAAATGATGATGCAATCAAATCAATTAAATTACTTGTTGGTTTAATGGCAGATGCAATTGTTGAGGCTCATGAAGGGTTATTAACAGTTGCTTACCAAGATGAAGAAGCCGATGATATTACTATGGATGATGTCATTCGTAATGTTGATGAACAAAATGAAGCTAGACGTCGTGCTCGTCAAGAAGAGCGTAGAGCTCGTGATGAACGTCGTCGTCAACACCAACAAGCTCAAGCAGCTAATACAACATTTAATCGTAATAGAAAATTCGTTCAACGTGTTGAAAGTCAAGTAGAACAAAAACAGGAAGAAGCTGCTCCTGCAGAAACAAAAGCAAAAGAAACAACACAAGCGGAGGTATAAGAATGGAAATCACAGCAAAACTAGTCAAAGAACTTCGTGATTTAACTGGATCAGGAATGATGGACTGCAAAAAAGCGCTGATTGAAAATGATGGCGATATTGATAGAGCGGTTCGTTGGTTACAAGAACAAGGTATTGCTAAGAGCGCTAAGAAATCTGGTCGTATTGCGGCAGAAGGATTAGTATCTGTTAAAACTAAAGGAAACTTAGGAGTCTTAGTAGAGATTAATGCTGAGACAGACTTTGTTGCTAAGAATGAAATGTTCTTAAATTTAGTAGAATCAGTTTCGACTGCATTAGTTGAAAACAATCCTGCAGACTTAGATGCTGCAAAAGCACTTGTTGTTGATGGTCGCACACTTGATGAATTAGTTGTTGAAGCGACAGCAACTATTGGGGAGCGTATCGATTTTAGACGTTTTACTACGTTGGAAAAAACTGATGACCAAACATTTGGACAATATGTTCATATGGGTGGGAAAATTGCTGCATTAACTGTTGTTAGCGGAACTGATGAGTTTGCTCGCGACATGGCAATGCAAGTTGCTTCCATGTCTCCACAATACGTGAGTCAAGATGTTATGCCAGCGTCAATTGTTGATGAGCAAACATCGATCCAAACTGAAATCTTAAAAAATGATCCTGTTCTTTCTCAAAAGAATGAGAAACAACAAGCAGGGATTGTTAAAGGTCGTGTGAGTAAAGCACTACAAGAAATCTCTCTTGTGGACCAAGTTTACTTTAAAGATCAAAACATGAAAGTTGGACAACTTCTCAAGCAAGAGAAATTTACAGTTCATTCATTTGCTCGTTTTGCAGTAGGTGAGGGAATTGAAAAGAGAGAAGATAATTTTGCTGACGAAGTAGCCAGTATGACTAAACAATAGGACACTTCTAAAGTGTCCTTTTTTAAAAAACTAGGAGGGTTATGATGTATAATAGAGTTGTCTTAAAACTTTCAGGAGAAGCCTTATCTAAAGGTGTAGGAACATATGATGCTGAGAAGTTACATGAAATTTCAATTCAAATAAAAGAAATGGTAGCACTAGGAATAGAAGTTGCTGTTGTGGTAGGTGGTGGAAACCTAATGCGTGGTAAAAAGGAAAGCGGACTAAGCATTGATCGCGTATCACGTGACAATATGGGAATGCTGGCCACTGTTATGAATGCCATCGCAATTCAAGGATCTTTAGAGGCTATTGGAGTTGAAACTCGTGTTCAAACAGCTATTGAAATGCGTGCTATTGCTGAACCATATATTTTACGAAGAGCGATTCGACATTTAGAAAAAGGGCGTGTTGTCATCTTTGGTGCCGGAACGGGTAGTCCTTTCTTCTCAACTGATACTTTAGCAGCTTTAAGAGCTTCTGAAATAAAAGCGGATGTTATCTTATTTGCTAAGAATGGGGTTGATGGCGTTTATGACTCTGATCCAAAATTAAATCCAGATGCAGTCAAGTATGATCATTTAACATATATGGAAATGATTCAAAGAAATTTACAAGTAATGGATACAACGGCTACTTCCATGTGTATGGAAAATGATATCGATTTATTAATCTTCGATATTAATGGGCCTAAGAATATATTAAAAGCAGCTCTTCAAGAAGTTGAAGGGACAATTGTTAGAAAGGATAATGAAGATGTATAGAGAGCTAGCAAAAGAACAAATGGATAGAGTTATTGAGAATTTACATTCAACTTTATCAGTACTTAGAACTGGACGTGCCAACCCAAATATGTTGAATGGTGTACTAGTTGATTATTATGGAGAACCAACACCTATTAATCAAATGGGACAAGTTTCAGTCGTAGAGGGACGTCAACTTGTTGTAAAAATCTATGACCAACAACAACTTAAAACAGTTGAAAAAGCTATTAATGCAGCCAATCTAGGAGTTATGGCTCAAAATGATGGAACGGTTATTCGTATTAATGTTCCAGCATTAACTGGTGAAACTCGTCAACAACTGTCAAAAGAAGTTGGTAAATATGAAGAAGAAGCGAAAGTAGCTGTTCGTAATGTTCGTCGTGATGTTAATAATGAAATTAAAAAAGATGATGAATTAACAGAAGATACTGAGCGTCGCGAATTAGAAAACGTTCAAAAAGTAACTGATGAATATGTTAAGAAGATTGAAGTGATTTCTCAAGAAAAAGTTGACGAAATCATGACTGTTTAATGAATAATCTGCTCAATCATATTGCGATCATAATGGATGGCAATGGACGTTGGGCAAAAAAACAAGACCAAAAGCGTACTTTTGGTCATTTTCATGGAGCAGAAAACGTTCGTAATGTTGCCATTGCTGCCCAAGAGTTGGGTATTAAGGTTTTAACATTATTTGCATTTTCGACTGAAAATTGGAAAAGGCCATTAGAAGAAATAGATTATTTGATGAAGCTTCCAGCGTACTTCTTTGATAAGTTTATGAAAGAGTTAATGGAGCGCCAAATTAAAATTGAGTTTATTGGTCATTTTTCTCGTCTACCTCAGGGGACTCAAAAAGTATTAAAAAGAGCTATGGAGCAGAGTAAAAACAATACGGCTATGAAGCTTGTCTTTGCGATGGACTATGGTGGGCGCGATGAACTTGTTGAAGGCTTTAAACGATATGCACAAGATGTTGTCGATGGAAGAGAAAATAATATTACTGAAGATGAAGTTGAAAATTATTTAATGACGACTGGTTTAGGTGATGTTGACTTACTCATTAGAACATCTATGGAATATCGAATTAGTAATTTTTTACTCTGGCAAATTGCGTATGCTGAACTTCTCTTTGTTGAGAAGCCATGGCCAAAGTTTACGCCAGAGGATTTAAAATTGTGTATTGATGAATATCATCAAAGACAAAGAAGGTTTGGTGGATTAGGTTGAAACAAAGGATTATCACAGCATTGGCTCTTGCCTCAATAGCTATATTTATGATTTTCTATAGTGAGGGAACATTTAAATTATTGATGTTTGTTTTGAGTATGATTTCTTGTATTGAAATTTGGACTCTTAATAAGAATCGCTATTTTATTGGTATTCCAGTGTTGATGTTTATTACGATATTTATTAATGTTTCTACATCATTAGTTGCTCAAATTGCTTGGTTGTCGATTTATTTTTTAATTGCAACTCTAATTCATTTAACTGATGAAAGATTTAGATTAATAGATTTGTTTTTATCTTTTGTGATTGTATTTATTATATCAATGGCGATAAATGGCTTAACAACCGTTTATCAATTGGGTGGTCCAATTGCTATTTTGTGGATTTTCATTGCCAATTTCATGACTGATACCGGTGCTTATTTTGTCGGTTCTTGGTTTGGTAAGCGAAAACTTAATGAAAGACTCTCACCAAAGAAAACAGTTGAAGGCGCAATTGGTGGCTGGATCTTTAGTTTTATGATTTCACTAATATTTGGATTAGTAGTCTTTGATGGTCAACTTTCTAGCAACTTTATTATTGTTACTTCCTTGGTTATTCCGATAACAGCACAAGTTGGGGATTTCTTCTTCTCATCGATTAAGAGAGTCTACAATATAAAAGATTTTGGGAATTTATTTCCTGGTCATGGTGGAATGTTAGATCGTATTGATTCACTTCTATTTTCTGCTTTTGCTGTTAACTTACTTCTAATCTTATGGGGGGTACTCGTATGGATATCTTAGTATTTATATTAACATTAGGAATTATTATTACATTACATGAATTTGGACATTTAATTGCTGCCAAAATTTTTGGTGTTTATTGTCGAGAGTTCTCTATTGGTATGGGTCCTAAACTTACCTCATTTAAAGGTAAAGAAACAGAATATTCTCTAAGAGCTATTCCAATTGGTGGATATGTTGCCATGGCAGGTGAGCCAGATGAAGATGATCGGATGCCTGATAATTTACCTCATGAAAGAACGCTTCCTGGGATAAAACCTTGGAGACGTATTATTATTTATCTTGCTGGAATTATGATGAATATTCTTTTATTCATAGTTGCTTTTACCATTTTCTTTTCGGTGGTAGGGATTGATAATCCAGAAATGACCACCTCAACGGTCTATCAAGTTCAAGAAAACTCACCAGCTCATTTGAGTGGTATCTTAGCTGGAGATACGATTGTAGAAATTATTAAGGATGGTCAATCTTATCCAATTTCAGACTTTCAAGATCTTCAAGAAGTTACTAGTGGCAATACACAGACTGTTACCTATGTAATTGAGCGTAATAATGAAAAGATTAATGTTGATTTAACTCCAGAATATGATGATGCTTCTGATAGGTATTTGATTGGAGTTGCTTTTGAAACTCCTAAACAAGTATTGAATGTCTTTGAAGCCTTTGTTCATTCGATTGGTTTTGCTTGGACCTTTACTGTGATGATTATTACGGCTTTGGGTAATTTATTTATTGGTCGAGGACTCGACCAAGTGGGAGGACCAGTTGCTATTTTTATAGAAACTTCAAAAGTCGTAGATTTAGGAATTGTTCCAATTATTGCGTGGATTGGCCAACTGTCTTTAAATGTTGGAATCTTTAATGCTCTACCAATTCCAGCTTTAGATGGTGGGCGTGTCTTGTTGACAGTGGCTGAGATTATTTTGGGCAGACCTGTTAATAAAGACTTTGAAAATAAGTTAATTACAATTAGTTTTCTAATACTATTAGCGCTAATTGCGATTATAGTTGTTAATGATATTGTAGGATTATTCTAAAAGGAGAAGATTTTTATGAAGGTATGTGTAATTGGTGGTGCTGGCTATATTGGTAGTCACACAGTGTATGAATTAATTGATGATCATCATGAAGTTGTAGTAATTGATAATTTATCGACTGGTCAAAGAGATGCTGTCCATCCTAAGGCGAAGTTTCATTTTGGAGATATTACTAATTTTGAACAATTGGATGAGATATTTAAAGAAGAAACAGCTCTAAAGCCTTTTGATGCAGTCATGCATTTTGCGGCCAAGATTGTTGTTCCTGAATCAGTTGAGAAGCCATTAGACTATTATCATAACAATGTTGAAGGTGTAAGGGTGATGTTGGCTGTGATGGCAAATCATGGCGTTAAGAATATAATCTTCTCTTCGACTGCTGCTGTATATGGGCAACCTGAAAATGGTGTTTGTAAGGAGGATGATGAAACAAAACCTATCAATCCTTATGGCGAAACTAAATTAGCTTCTGAAAAAATGATCCAGTGGGTATCTGATGCCTATGATATGAACTATTGTATTTTTAGATATTTTAATGTTGCGGGTGCACATGAATCTTTAGAAATTGGTTTGAATCGTGATGTATTAACTCATATTATTCCGATCACTGTTCAAACAGCTTTGAAGATTCGTGATGAAATGTCAATCTTTGGTAATGATTATGATACTGCAGATGGAACTTGTGTTCGTGACTATATCCATGTCTCTGACTTAGCGCAGGCACATGTATTAGGCATGAAGTATATTGTTAATGAGAATAAGTCTGGTATCTTTAACTTAGGCTCTTCTAAGGGCTTCTCTGTGCTTGAGGTTGTTAATGAGGTGAGTAAGTACAAACCTGTTAACTATAAAGTTGGTCCTAGACGTGCGGGTGACCCTGCAATGCTAATTGCGTCTAGTAATAAGGCTAAAGAAGTGCTTGGGTTTGAAACAGAGCGCTCACTTGAAAAGATTATTGAATCTGATATTAAGTATCGTGAAAAATTACGTGCTGAATCTAAATAATAAAAAAACGGGTTAGTTGAGATACTAACCCGTTAGTTTTAGTTTATAAAGAAGGTGATTCCAATAAAATGTGAGATGGATGCTAATAGTATAAATAGATGCCAAATGAAATGATGGAATGGTTTTGTTTTCTGAGTATAGAAATAAACTCCACCTGAATAGAGTAATCCACCAATAACAATGAGAGTAATGAGTGGCCAATTTTGTGAGCCAATTAAACTTGGGATTAATAGGATGGCTGACCAACCCATGACTAGGTAAATAATGACGCTCGCTTTTGGCATTTTCTTTTTAGAAATTGATTTATATAAGATTCCAAAGAGCACCATAATCCATTGACAGACTAAAACAAAGATTCCGAGTGGTCCCTCAATGACGCTCAGACAAATAGGTGTAAATGTTCCTGCAATCGCAAAATAAATCATAATGTGGTCTATGATTCTAAACACTTGTTTATGTTTTGAGCCAAAGTCCATCGCATGATAGAGTGCACTCGAAGAAAACATCAAGAATAAACAGATAATGAATACTGAGTATCCTAAGGCTAGGACTGGTCCTGATTTTATATATCCAATGACTGCGAAATAGGGAAGGGCTAATATTAATAATATTGCGGGTACACCATGAGAGATTGTGTTGGCGAGTTCTTCACCAAAGGATAGTTTAAATAAACCACCAATTTTCCGCGGATAGTTTTTCTTTTGTTTTTCTGTAAGACTTGCCATAAATATCACCTCTTTGTCATTATAACTGTGTAAGAAGATAATGACAAGATTGTTCACTCTATGGTAAACTGTAGAAGGAATGAGTGTGTAGTATGAAAAAAAGAAGTATCTTTAGAGGCTTACTGATATTAATTGTTTTTGCGATTATTGTCTTGGTCGCATTATATAGTCAAAACTACTTAAAACTTCCTGGAGAACAAGCGACAGAGATCCAAGAACCGACTGGTGATACAGTGGTCACCTTAGAAGACTATAAGGTATATGATCTGGTTGATGTTCCTTTTCGCTTTGTTTTAGCGGATGTTCGCTTGTCTAATACTAAACCGATTAATTTTGAGTTATCACGATTCCAATCTGATGAGGGATTAATTCTGAGTTCTCTTGATGAATACCGATCAGAAATAACTCGAAATGGATATGATTTAGGAATTCAAAATGTTACAACTCAATTAACGAGTAATGAGAATGAGCTATTAGCAAAGATTCTTATTCCGATAAAGAATAATTATCGTCAGATTATTAATGTTAATATATCTGGTATTAAAACTGATTTAATCTCGCTTAATTTAAGTGATGCTGAATATGGTAAACCTGAAGATTTGGGTAAATCTATTGCGGTGTCTGAGCGACCTGTTGAAGAGAAGCCAACTCCAACAGAGCATGATGTAGAAATAACTGAGGTTCCTGAACTAGATCCACCTGAGGAAACTGACTTAGAGGTAGTACCAGTTTCTAATACAACAAGCTTTTCGAGTGGCAGTTTAATTAGTAAAGATTTGATTCTTTATAAAGGGCTCGAAGAATATCATAGGGTTGACTTTGCGTCTCGTGTACGTATATTATTAGTTAATGTTACATTTGATTATGAAGAAGAAGTTTCAATTGTAGCTGCTCGATTACATTTTACTGATACAGACGACTTAGCCTTTGCCTTAGGGCCAGAATATGTTATTGAAAATGGTAACAATGTTTTGGGCAAGGCAATGAAACAGGAAACAGGTTCTCTCATCTTTCAAATGGACAATCGCTTGTATGATCTTGTAAATCAACCATACACAGTTGAAGTTCGATTTGAACATGATGGAAACTGGCTCAGGATTCCAATGAATCAACAGGCGGATTGATATGTTGCATAACGATTATAAAGTTTATATAAATAGATTATTTGAGATGAAAAAGCTGAAACATTCCGTTTTTCTTTCGACACTCTTTGTTTTTATGTTACTGACTCTGTTTAATAGAGTTGACATTAATGCCATCGAAACAGCTTCGGTAAATTGTGAATTTGATTATACTGTGGATGTTGTACTGACCAATACTACTTTTGAACAAAAGGGTTGCTTTAAGACTTTTGATGAGGCTAAAGCATTTTTTAATGCTGAAAAGGCTAAAACTGAGAATTTAGTGATTCGTGATAAGAAGGAAACAACTCGCTCGAAGATTATTGATATGGATTATGGATATGCTGTAATTTCGACTTATCCTTTGTCTAATATCTATCGGAGTAGTTCGTTAACTGGTACTGATAATGCACAAGCAACGTATGTTTCTCAATACTCAAAATTGTACTATCATGGGAGTGAACTCAACAGTCATGGAAACTTAGTTTACAAAGTTTCTATTAGTGGCTTTACTGGATATATAGCTCCTAGTCAAGTAACTTTAGTGCCGTGGAAACTGGTACAAGATAAAGCTCAATTTATACTTCGCGATACTACAATAGCTTATTCAACAGAACCAGATGTTTACGTTGTTAAAAGTGACTCTTCTGGTAATAGGGAGATGTTTTATTATTATGGTTTAAGAACCAGTTCACTTATAGGTCCATATGGGCTTGCGCCCGACTGGTTACCAAATGGTGAGTATTATTCTAATGATGGAATTAATTTCTATCATGATTTTCAAATGACTGAAAAAGTGTCAAGTAATAAGTATTATAATTACTTCCAATATTTACCGCTTCGTACTAGAAGTAATATAACTGGTGCTCAGTTTGATGAATATCTAAAAAGTGTTGGAAGAACTAATTCAATATATTATGGTCAATCTGAAGAGTTTATTAATAATCAGAATAAATATGGGGTCAATGGCTTATTAGTATTTGCGTTGGCCAATCATGAGTCTGCTTTTGGGACTTCTGCGATTGCTTTAGCTAAAAATAATATTTTTGGCTGGGGTGCAATTGATTCTGACCCAATGGGAGGAGCCGATACTTTCACAAGTGTTGAACATTCTATTAGAGAACATATGGCTCGTAACTTATTTGGTTATTCTAATATTGAAGATTGGCGTTTCACTTCTCCTGCTTATGGAATTAAAGGTTCAGGGTTTAATACTAAATATGCGAGCGACCCTAATTGGGGTGTCAAAATAGCAGCTCATGCGTATCGAGTAGATAAGATGTTTGGTTTTAAAGATTATAATTACTATGGTTTAGGTGTAGTTGATGATTTATCCAATATTAATGTTAGAGCACAGGGGACAATAGGCTCGAAAGTCCATTATATGATTCCTGGTGAAAATTTAGGACTTATCAATCAAACAATCGCCGTAACAAGATCAGTAGGAGAGTACTATGAATCAACATCATGGTATCCAATTATTAATGGAAGTATTTTAGACCATACAAATCAAGGTTTTTATTTAAATAATGTCGATACAAGTTTAGGGTATGTACATAAAGATTATGTTTCCTTATTGAATACTGGTAAATGGCAAGCTTTACCTAAGGGTGTTCTACCAACATCCCAATTACTTGAGATTTCAACTCCACCACCTGTCGAATCTAATCTACATAATTATATTGTTGCAGCTGATGGCAATTTAAATATTAGAAGCATACCTTCGACTTCAGGTGTTATTATTGGACAGCTTGCTGATCATACAACATTCTATGGCGTTGCAGAACCTGATGGGAAATGGATTAAACTTAATTATAATGGTCGAGATGGATATGTATCAGCAGACTATGTAAAACCTTATACGAGTAGTACTGAAACTTTAACTGGATATGAATTAGTTTCGAATTCACTAACTGGAATGAACTTAACGACGACTATAGCGTCAATTGAAGAAAAGGCTAAATCTACTAATAGCTCAGCCACGGTTACTGTCACTAAGAGTGATGGAACAGCTAAGGCTAAGACTGAGTATGTTGTTACTGGCGACAAGATTACGATTAATGGCTCTACCTATACAATTGCTGTTAAGGGGGATATAAGTGGTGATGG
>LSQX01384919.1_pt1 | contig 60214 bp, 48 predicted proteins | sample 654561 | NCBI WGS metagenome assembly LSQX01 (sample SAMN04489861, study PRJNA283612) | anaerobic digester metagenome | isolation source: 4 biogas reactors fed with cattle manure at either 37C or 55C with and... | place: Denmark: Kongens Lyngby | collected 2014
TTGAGCAGATGTCGACGCATTTGGCATAATCCGCATCGGATTTCCCTTCCATAAGGCCTGTTATTTTGCTAAACTGCCTTCTTACCTCAACAACGACGCTCTGGGCTGCGCGGCCGACGGCATTCATGGTGAGGGCAGAGAATATAAACGGCAAACAGGCGCCTATAAGGATTCCGACGAGAACCCTCGGGTCCATCAATGAGAGTACGTATTCGCCGCCGTTGGCGTCCATCTTCTCAACAAAGTTGGCAATAAGCGCAAGAGCCGTCAAGGCTGCCGAACCAATAGCAAAACCTTTTCCTGTTGCTGCTGTCGTATTACCGAGAGAGTCGAGCGCGTCTGTGCGTTCGCGGACCTCGGCAGGGAGATTAGCCATTTGGGCAATTCCGCCGGCGTTATCGGCGACAGGTCCGTAAGCATCGGTAGAAAGCGTTATGCCGAGCGTTGAGAGCATACCGACTGCGGCAAGCGCAATGCCGTAAAGGCCAAGCTCGGTATTGCCGGCGTAGCCGATGGTAGAGCAGAGATATGCCACCAGAATGGCAATGCCGACAATAACGACGGGAAGGATGGTTGACAGCATTCCAAGGCCAATGCCATTGATGATAATGGTTGCGGAACCGGTCTCGGAAGACTTGGCTAGCTTTTTGGTCGGTTTATATGTGTCGGAGGTAAAGTACTCGGTGCAAAGGCCGATCATAACGCCGGCAAAAAGTCCGGCAATGATGGCAAGCCAGATACCGTAGAACTCAATTCCGAGTAACAGCCATACGACAAAGAAAGAAATTACGGCGATTGCTATCGCGGAGAAATTTGTGCCCCGGCGCAAAGCACCCAGCAGATATTTTTGGCTGGCATTTTCCTTCGTTTTCACAAGAAATGTTCCGACTATCGAGAAAAGGACACCAATCGATGCAATAATGAGCGGTATCGCAACCGCGTATACGCGGTCGACTGCGGGGATTTTATTGAAGGCAAGAACGCCAAGCGCACATGTGCTGACGATAGAACCGACATAAGACTCGTAAAGGTCCGCGCCCATACCGGCCACATCGCCGACATTATCACCGACGTTATCCGCGATGGTGGCGGGGTTGCGCGGGTCATCCTCAGGGATTCCCGCTTCGACCTTTCCGACCAGGTCGGCGCCGACGTCGGCGCCCTTGGTAAAGATGCCGCCGCCTACACGGGCAAAGAGTGCCATCGAGGATGCACCCATGCCGAAGGTGATTATAGCCGAGGTTATTGTTTCAAGCGATTCATTGAACACAAGCTTCATGATGCCGTACCACAATGAAATATCGAGCAGTCCCAGACCGACGACGGTAAACCCCATGACAGTACCGGCTGAAAACGCAATGCGGAGGCCCCGGTTCAGGCCTTCCTGTGCAGCGGCAGCGGTACGGGCATTGGCACGGGTAGCTATGCTCATGCCGATGTAACCGGAAAGCCCGGAGAAAAATCCGCCGGAAATAAAGGCAAACGGCACATACCACGTGAGGAGATCAAACATCGCCATGACACAGAGAACAACAAAAAGGCATAAGAAAAAAATAGAGACAGTCTTGTACTGTCGCTTCAGAAACGCAGCGGCGCCGGTACGAATTGCTTTAGAAATTTTCTGCATCAATTCGTTGCCTTCGGAAAAAGCAAGTACCTTTTTGCTTTGAATCAGCACAAAGATAAGTGCAATTACACTGGCCGCCAGGCTTACCAAGTAGAGATCTTCCATGTGTAAAAAATCACTCCCAATTAATTCCTAATGTTGGACCGTCAACATTATCTATCACAGTTTAACTTATGTTAAAGGAAAAATCAAAGCAAATGTTCAAAAAAACGATGAAAATATATATGTTTATTTTTACCTTTATGTGTTCTGACATCATTCGCAGAAAAAGAAAGCGTAAAAAAGTACAAAGTGACGAAAGTCACGATTTTTGTATGGCATGTTCGTCGATGCGCCGCGTGACGCTGTGGGTGTAGGCATCAAAATATTTCAGCCAGAAACCATAAGCTGTCGGATTGATGCTTTCAAAATCCACGCCCAGAAGGGCATAGCCTTCGGTTTTCAGTATTCCGATCAGGAAATCTAAAAGGTTTTGATATACGCCGGTTCCACGGTATTCCGGCAGGCAATAAGCGCCCGTGATATGAAGATAACCTGGCAGGCTGCAGATAAAAGTCTCCCCGTCTTGCTCTGCTTTGATAAAGGCAACCGTTTCGCCTTCCGTTTTCGCAGCAAAAAAACGCGCATGGCTTTGCTCCGCCTTCTCGCAAAACGCTTCTATGGAATCGGACGGCCGCAAAATAAACGTCGGAGAGGAAGCCATATGCTCATCCAGCTTGTGGTTTAACGAGAGAATTGATGGCAGTTCATCCGGCGAAAGCTCACAAAACTCAAAACCGGAAACCGGGGATAATGATAATCCTTCCGCCAGACGTATTGCGTCCAGACACCTCAAACCAAAGCCGCGAAGAAAAAGGCGCTCCTGTACCTCCCGGTCATGGGCATACAGGCATATTGCGTGGCTGGAAGCGCCCGCAGCCGCCCATCTTTTACCGGCTGCCTGATACATCAGATCGTAAATCAGCGCCCGATTAATTCCTGTCGCCCCGTTAGCGTGCATCGGTGAAAATACACCGATCGCGTCGGTGGACCGGAAGACATTCGGAAAAGCCGGTACACTGCACAAAAAACCGACCATTTCATCTCCATGAAAAGCCGCAACGCCGAGCCCGAATTCCGCAAACGGAGTCAGATCGGGTATGGCGTCGATTTTCGGCAGTGCCGGGACACGCTTTCGTTCAAGGTTGTAACGCTCCAGTGCGATGTTCATCGCTTTCTCAATATGGCTATCGACAAAATCAACAATGCTTATCAAAGGTATAATACCCCCGTTTAGTCATTTTGGGCGCAAATTTTCAGCAGCCTGTCAATGACAGTAAGCTGCGCCCATAGAATCAGGAGTTCGGGCAAAAAGTGAAGAATCATGAAGACGGAAATGATGGATAGACAAAGTGATTTTATACGATATTTATTCATCTGAAACTGCCGGACACATTTTATGCACGGCTGCTCTTTGCGAGGGAAAACGGACAAGAAAAATTATATTCAACCAAAAGAAAATTGTCAATAAAGCTTGTTTTAGCACAAAGCAGGCTTTTGCTACTATGCTCCGTTAAAATCTGAAATAGTATCAGCGCGACATGCTTCACGCTCATACTTGCTTTTCTGCTGACATTAATGGGGCAAGATACATTTTAAAGGAACTTATTTCCTCTGCCTGCGTCTTAAATAATCTAAGCGCATACCTTCACTCAGCTTTTCATCAGTTTTATATCATAAAGAAACGGAGATCAATATGGTTAAATGGACGAAACGGAGAGCCGCTGCAATCCTGTTGGCGGTGTCAATGCTAATAGCTGTTTTATCAGCGTGCGGAGTAAAAGTCAGTGAGAACGGGTCGGAAAAAACTGACGACACCCATGTAACCGCCGAGGGGACGGTTTTTGTCCCGAATTATTACAGCTTACCGGAAGATATCACGAGCATGAGTAATGCTTGTTTTTATGATGATATGTTATATTTTACGTCCTATGGGATGATCGGAGCCGAAACGGTCGCAGCAGATGATGTAGACACAGAAGCCGATGCGGAAGCCGATGTGGAAGATGTTATTTCGCGCGAAATCTATGGTCCCATATTATGTCAGATAAGAACGGACGGCACCGGCTATAAGAAGCTTGAGGGATACTTACCGGTTGAAATCCCCGATGACCGGCAGGGGAATATGAATATATCCGCTTTCTGCGTCGACAAAGAGGGCAGTCTCTATGTAATCGAAACCGGCGGGTTTTATCATGTTGACGAATATGGAAACTACATTGATGACGGCCAGACTGTGTATCTGCGCAAGCTGGATGAAGCCGGTGCGGAGTTGCTGAGACTTGATCTGACAGAGATTCTTTCGGATTTGGAATCGGTTTATATCCGTAGCATCGCAACGGACGGCGAGGGCAGAATTTATCTCACCGACGGAGACCAAAAGGTAACGGTGCTCAGCAAAGAAGGGGACAAGCTAGTAGACCTGAGCGTAATGAATTGGATCGACAATCTCATCACACTGAAGGACGGCAGAGTCGCAGCAATGGCTTATGAAGGCGGCCGAGTTGTAAAAATCGTTGACCCAGTCGCAAAAAGCTGGGGCGAGAGCATTTCTCTGCCCATGTATGCGGACATGGCATATTCGGGCAGCGGTGATTACGATCTGTATTACAGCGATTCATCCTACCTGATCGGTTATAGCATGGAAACAAAGGAAAGCACGAAGCTTATCAACTGGATCAACTGCGATATCAACAGTGATAATATAACCGGACTTTCGGTTCTGCCTGACGGAAGAATCCTTTGTGTTCTAAGAAGTTCAAATTATACCGGAGAAATGTATGAACAAAGTCTGGAGCTGGCACTGATCATCGAAAAGCCGGCTTCCGAGGTGCCGCAGAAGACAGTCCTTACGATGGCTACGCTGTATACAGATTACAACATCAGAGCCGCAATCATTGATTTTAACAAGAAAAACGACAAGTACCGCATTGAGGTTAAAGATTACTCGGAATACAATACCGAGGATGATTATGACGCAGGCTTATTGAAATTGAATACAGAGATCATAACCGGTAACGCACCGGATCTGCTCAGTGTAAGCACAATGCTGCCCATGAGACAATATACGGCCAAAGGGCTGCTTGAAGACCTGTATCCCTATATTGACACGGATACGGAGTTGGGTGGCCGGGATGCGTTAATGCAGGGTTTCTTCAAAGCTCTTGAAACAGATGGGAAACTGTATCAGATATCTCCGACTTTCGGGCTCAGTGCCATTGTTGGGAGCGCACAGGTTGTCGGAACCGAAATGGGATGGACCATTGATGAATTGAACGCTTTGCTGGAAACCTTCCCGGAGGACACACAGGCATTTGCGAATGTCACATCGTCACGCATTCTGTATGATCTTTGCGCTTTCAATATGGATGAATATGTTGACTGGAACACCGGCAAGTGCAGCTTTGACAGCGAGGGATTTATCAGGCTTTTGGAATTTGCGGCCGGGTTTCCGAGGGAAATCAACTGGGAGAGCGGGGAGCGCGAAAGTGAAACGGACCTGATCCGGGAGGGTAAGGTTCTGCTGCAGACCATGTATCTCAGCGGATTTGATGAGCTTCAATTGTATCAGGCCATGTTCGGCGGCGACATAACCTTTAAGGGTTTTCCGTGCGAAAGCGGAGTCGGCAATGTGTATACATTCAATACAGGGATTTCGATGTCCACAAAATGCTCAGATAAAGAAGGCGCCTGGGCGTTTATGCGTACGCTGCTTACAGAAGAATACCAAAAAAATGAACGATGGCAGTTCCCGACAAACCGGGCATGCTTTGATGCGATGGTTGAGGAAGCCATGGAAAAAAGGTACAGAACCGATGAAAACGGTGTGGAAACAGAAGTGCCGAAGAGTACCTATGGCTTCAATGACCTGACGGTCGAGATTTATGCTTCGACACAGGAACAGGTCGATCAGATCCTGAACCTGCTTGATAACACAGACAAAACCATGTATTACGATCAGGCTATGCTGGATATCATCACCACGGAAACCGAAGCCTTTTTCGCCGGTCAGAAGAGCGCCGCCGAAACGGCCAATGTTATTCAAAGCAGAATCAATATCTATGTCAACGAACAAAAATAAGAAAAACGAGGTTGCCCCGAATGGTCTATAGGGCAGCCTCGTTTTTTTGTACCGGACGGTTCAACTAACCCGCTACGGCGTACCGGTCGCTGCGTAGTGCTGAGCCTGAGCATTCCAGAGCTCGAAATACTTACCATCTGTTATGCTAAGCAATTGTTCGTGACTACCGCGCTGGATCAGTTTACCTTCGTGGAATACCGCAATATCGTCGCAGAAACGGCAGGAGGACAGCCGATGCGAGATATAGATCGCCGTTTTGCCGCCGACGATGCTATCAAACTTTGAGTAGATTTCAAATTCCGCAATGGGATCCAGCGCTGCGGTGGGTTCGTCCAGCACAATAAACGGAGCATTTTTATAGATCGCACGGGCCAGTGCGATTTTTTGCGCTTCGCCGCCCGAAATCGTAACACCGCTTTCCTCATAACTTTTATACAAAACAGTATCAAGGCCTTTTTGCAGGGTTGGCGCGCGCCAGTTGAAGCCCACTTTATTCAACGACAGCTTTACACGCTCTTCATCGTAATCGACAGCGGCCGCAACATTCTGTGCCAGAGAGAAGGCCAGAAGTTCAAAATCCTGAAAAACGACCGAGAAGATTCCCGTATACTCGTTGTAGTCATATTTTTTAATATCGATGCCGTTGAGCGTAATATAACCCGCTGTCGGATCGTACAAACGGCACAGTAACTTGATCATCGTTGTCTTGCCGCTTCCGTTCATGCCAACCACCGCAAGGCGTTTACCGATATTAAGTTTCAGATTCAAGTTTTTCAGCGCGTATTGCTCCGAGCCGGGATACTTGAAGGATACATTATGAAATTCAATTTCATATTCGCCGTCCGTCCGCTTCTCGGTTGTCAGGGTGCCCGGATAGCTGAAATCGGGAAGGTCCAGAAATTCATACAACACCGGCAGATAAACGGCACTTTCCCACATCATAGCCATAGTGGAGATCAGGCCGGTCAGGCTTCCGGAGAAGGACGTCACCGCGCCGACATACTGCGTGACCGGTCCGATGCCGTACATGCCGTAAAGCGCGCGCAAACCGATCAGAATGTAGGCAAAACCGCTTACAACGGCATTAGCCGCCGCCGTTATACCCGCCGTTTCGCTGGTGACTCTGCTCAGACCGTTGAGCCAGGAATAGCACTGCTGCTTGAGCAAAGCAAGAATCGTCTGCTGCTGGTTGTAGATTCTGATATCCTTTCCGGCGCCGTCAACATCGATATATCGGTAATAATACGCGAATATTGTGTTAGTTTTCGGAATAAGCTCATAAAGCTGAGCAAAAATCCGGCCCGACCGTTTCATTAAAACAACCCGAAGCAAAATGGGGAGCGCAATCAAAGCAACCAGAATAATTGTCCCCCACTTGGAGGTAAAAAGATTCCCGCCCGAACCGGAAACCGAGGCGCTGAACATGCCCGCCATAAGCGCAGCAGAAGCAAGGACGCCGATAAGGTTTTCAATAAGTCTTGGGAACAACCAATAAAGCCGCATAATACCAAGCCCTGTCGCCTGCTCTTTTGCCCTGATATCGGCAAGCATCTCATTAATGCGGCTGTCTTCAACATACTTAAAATCCATGCAGGCGTACCGCTCGCCTTTAAAATACTGCATGATATACCATAACGTGCTTTCAAAGACATCCAGTCTGCGGGTAATCAGGCTGACGATAACCTTTACCAGAAACGCCGCGCCAACGACAATACCCGCGTTAACGGCAATTTGGGCGATACCGCGCGCACCCGCAAGTTCGTCGATCACACGCGCGGAAAAGTAGATCACAACAAGCGGCTGCACTGCTTTTAAAAATGATGATATAAATGCCAGCGTCATATAACCGGGAAACAGCTTTCGGATGATACCAAATCCGCGAAGGGTAAGCGAAACACCCCGCTTCAGCGACATTTTTCTTTGCTTTGTTTCATTCATGCTTTATAACCACCTCCCGGTCGGAATAATAGCTCGCCTGAATCTCGTACATTTCGGCGTACTTGCCGCCCCTGTGTATCAGTTCTTCATGCGTGCCCTCTTCCGTAATTTTGTGATCGCTGAGGAAAAGCACTCTGTCGCAAAAGCGCGTGCTGGCCAATCTGTGGGATATGTAAATGGAGGTTTTGCCTTTTGTCAAATCCGCATACTTGCGATACACCTCGTTTTCGGCGATGGGATCCAGCGCGGCGGTGGGTTCATCCAAAATGATGACCGGCGCGTTTTTATACAGCGCTCTTGCCAGCGCCAGTTTCTGCTTTTCTCCGCCGGACAGTTCAATCGCATTTTCGTTGACTTCTCGGACCAGCAGCGTGTCGATACCGTCCGGCAGTGAGGATATCTTCTCGTACAATCCTGACAGCTTCAGGCAATGTAGTGCCTTGTCGCGGTCTGTCATTTCCGGCGTCTGCTGCGAGACGTTTTCGGCAATCGAGGCCGCCAGCAGGTGAATGTCCTGAAAGACCGCCGACAGCAAAGAGAAGTAATCATCGCGGTTAAACGCGGATATGTCGGTTCCGCCCAGCGTTATATTTCCGGTTTTTGGCCGGTAGAGCCCGCAGACTAACTTAACGAGCGTAGTCTTGCCGGCGCCGTTTGCGCCCACCAAGGCGATACGTTCCCCGCTTTTAATATGCAGGTTAATTTCCTCCAGAGCCGGGGTGTCCGATCCGGGATAGGTATAGCCGACATGAGACAGCGTTATGTCGGGTGCTTTGTCCTTCGGCGGCATTGGCGCGCCGGGACCGGTATTGGATTTATCTGGAAGATCGATAAAGGTCCGGTAATCCGACAGCTCGCTGGACGCGCGCAAAAGATCGCTTGACTGAAGGATGATGCCGGAAACCCAGCCGGAAAAGGTTCCGATCGCAGCAAAAATCAAAACAAAATCACCCAGAGTAAGCTTGTTTTGTATCAGCAGATAAACAAGAAAAGCATAAGCGGCCCCGTCGCGGACAAAAATCAGCAGCCCGTCGGTCAGACCTGACAGCATTTTATGATCAGCGACCTTACCTTCTCTTTCTTCCTTGTCTTTCAATGATGTGGAAAAGAGATTTTTCAGCCAGCCGAGCATGGAATACATACGAATGTCCTTAGCCATTTTCCGGTTACACAGGCTGGTATACACATATCTTAGTTTCTGATCGACTTTTGACCTGTCTTCCCGGGTCATTTTTTCGACTTTGCGGGATCTTGAGAGCATTAGCCAGTTGATGGCGGCCGATACGGCCAGAAGAAAAATGATCAGTGGATGAATCAGCAAAATGAGACTGCCGTAGAGCAAAAACCCGAACAGATTGACCATAAGGTCGGTTACGATTCGAAGCAGGTTGCAGACAAGCGTGTGATTGCTCTGTGTTACCGTATCCGCTTTGTCCTGAAGCTTTTTTACCTCCGGATCCTCCAGCAGCTCATAATCCATACATACGATTTTTTCGCCGGAACGGAGCGCGTAGGCCACGCTGCCCACGTTTCCGAAATTCTCGTCAATTTTCGTATCGGTGTAGTTTTTCAAAAAGCTCAAAATTACCATCAGCGCGGCCAACCCGCCGACTGTCGACAGGAAATGAGACGCGCTCGCCTGATTGGTAAGCTCGTCAATCACAAGCTTCGGCATTAAAATACCCGCGAAAGGCAGCGCGACGCGCAGAAACAGGCCGATGAACGCAAAGATAATCAGGGATTTTCGTTCAGCCCAATATAACCGGAAAGAATAGGCAATGTTTGAAGGCAGCAAAAAAGATGCTTTGCTTTTCTCCATATTGACCTCCCGTTCCACCGCTTCATGGCAGCGAAAATAATCAGGAAAAATCGATGATTCGTAAAGGGCGCGTTTGCCGGATCTATCGGTTTCCTTTTGATCAGTATAATATAAAAAACAGCCGGCGAGGCAGTTTGAGCGCGAAATGCCTGATATTGCGCACGAAACGCTGATTTTCGCGTACAATGGCAAAAGACGGCAGAGATTATGTCCGCCGTCAGTTTATTTCAAGGGAAGAAGGATCTCGGTGGTAAACGCGCTTTCCTCATCGCGGCGCTTCACATACCCGCCGTACTTTTCAATCAGCCTGTCTATCCGCATGAGGCCGAATCCGTGATAGCCCGGCTTACTGCTCAGATAACGGCCGCTTTGCTTTTTTATCTGCCCGCCCGAAGTGTTCGTGACCGATATGTACAACTGGTCGCGCTTAATATCGATGTAAATGCGGATGAATCGTTCGGTCTCGTTTTCAATCCGCGCACAGGCCTCCATGGCATTATCCAGCAGATTACCGATGATTACGCACAGATCTGTTTCCGACAAAGATAATTCCCCCGGGACAACCGCTTTGGCGTTGATATTGATTCTCCGGCTCTTAGCCAGTGAAAGCTTGGAATTTAAAATCGCATCGACCATGACATTGCCGGATTTTATAAGATTATCGACGTCGGTCAGGTCCTGATCCAGGCTTATAAGATAATCGTCCAGCCTGTCGTTTTGCTCAAGATACCGGTACGCCTTCATGGTCTGGATATGATTGTGGTAATCGTGCCGCCAGCCGCGCATTTCACGGTATATGTTCAAAACCTCGTCGCAGTGCTTTGTGACAAGGTCGCTTTGAAAAGAGGCGATGCGCCTGTCCACAAGCCGGTAAAGGTATGCGCGCAGCGCAAGACCCGACCCGGTAAGGACAAGCAGCGCTATGGCGATAACGCCGATCCATGCATATACCGGCATGCTGTCACCTCAGTTAAATCGGATAAACGCCTGATTTGCGGCGTCGTAGAGCTTGCGGGATAATGGCAGAACCCTATTACCGGTCAGAACCATAGTCGCGCGGGTGATCATGCGCACATGTGAAAGCCCGACGATATACGATCTGTGACAGCGAAAGAAGCCCTCGCCCAGAAGACGCTCCAAATCTCTCAGCGTGGTTTTTAGTTTAAATGTCTGCGATGTGGTATTTATCTCGATTGAATGGGAAAATGCCTCAGCATAAACGATTTCATCCACCGGGAACCGGAGATTTCCCTCATGTAAGGGAAGCAAAACGGTACGGATGGAAACCCTGATTTGTCCGGCAGCCCTGTCGAGTACCGCAAAGAGATTTTGCTCCGAAACCGGCTTTATCAGATAATGCAGCGCCGACACATCGTAACCCTCAGCCATAAAATCCGGATAGCCGGTAATGAACACGATCTGCAGCCCGCTGCCTTCCGCGCGCAGACGTCTGGCCAGCGTCAAGCCGTCGACGGCCTTCATTTGGATATCAAGCAGCAGAATATCAAAGGACTTGTCCTGGTCATAAGCAAACAAAAACGCCTCGGCGCTGTCAAAACACGAAATTTTGACCGAATGCGCCTTGTCCTGTGCCCACTTTTCCGTCAGGCTGCGAAGATATTCGCGCTCGGGCGCTTCATCATCGCAAACCACCGCATGGATACGCATAAGCTTGCCTCCGAAATCGGCCGCGTGCGCGGTATTACGCTGCGGCATTTGACGTTATTGAAAACTCTCAGGCAGGTAAACAGTCCGGCGGGTTATATTCATCATCTGTCATGCCTTACAGTGTGCCGTTTTGAAGCTCCGCTGCCGCCTCATCCAATTTGCGCATAAACAGCTCTTTGGATGCATCCGACGGCATACGCCAGTCTCCGCGCGGTGACAGACAGACGGAACCGACCTTAACACCGTCAGGCAGACAGGAGCGTTTGAACTGCTGCGTAAGAAACCGCCGGTAAAAAACCCGCAGCCATTTCAGTATGGTTTCCGGCTCGTATTTCCCCTCAAAAGCGAGCGTAGCCAGCTTTAATATTTTCTTAGGGGAAAACCCGTTGCGTATCATATGATAAAGGAAGAAATCATGCAAAGTGTACGGTCCGATGACATCTTCCGTTTTCTGTTCGATTTCGCCGTCATCGTTTGCCGGAAGCAGCTCCGGGCTGATCGGGGTGTTTAAAATATCCAGAAGGGCTTCCGCCGCATTTTGGTTGTCCGTTTTCTTTGCATACCAAAACACAAGATGCCTGACCAAGGATTTGGGTACGCCTGAATTGACGCCGTAGTGACTCATGTGATCCCCGTTGTAGGTACACCAGCCAAGCGCCAGCTCGGACAAGTCCCCGGTTCCGATGACAAGGCCGCTCTCCATATTGGCAACATCGAACAGAATCTGAAACCGTTCTCTTGCCTGAACATTTTCAAATGTCACGTCGTGGATATCGGGCGCGTGGCCGATATCCCTAAAATGCTGCAGACAGGCCTCCGTAATCGGTATTTCCCGCGCGGTGATTCCCAATTCATGCATCAAGGTCAGCGCGTTTTGATAGGTGCGGGAAGTGGTGCCGAAGCCGGGCATCGTTATGCCGATTATGTTTGTCATCGGAAGCTGCAACGTCCGCATGGCTTCCGCGGTAACCAGCAGAGCCAGCGTGGAATCAAGGCCGCCGGACAGAGCGATAACCGCCTTTTTGATCCCCGTTTTCCGCATCCTTTCCGCAAGACCCACCGACTGCATCGTAAATATCTCTTTGCATCTGACGAATTTTTCCTTGTGGTCCTCCGGTATGAACGGATGGGGGTTCACCGTAAAACTTTCTTTGACATCGCGATCGCAGTTCATATCAAAGGAGACAATGCGGTAATTGAGATTATCCGGACTGCTCATAAAGCTGTTGAACTTTTTTCTATCGTTCATCAGCTTCTCTATATCAAGATCGGAATAGATGAAAGCCGATTGTTTGGGGTATGTCATTTCTTCCAAAATGCTGTCATTAAAGGCAATCATCGCGTGTCCGTTGAAAACGACGTCTGTTGTCGACTCCCCTTGACCGGCGGAGCTGAACACATAACCGGAAATGCACCTTGCCGCCTGCTGTTTTACCAGCGCGCGCCTGTAGTCGGACTTTGTCACGGTCTCGTTGCTCGCTGACAGATTCAAAATCAGATTCGCCCCGTGAAGTGCATGGTATGAACTGCGTGGTATCGGCATCCAGAGATCCTCGCAAATTTCTATCCCGACACAGACAGGCAGGCTGCGCAGCTCAAACAGAAGGTTTTCCCCAAACGGTACCTCTTTGCCGAACAGCCTGACCGTATCGCTGATTCTGTCAGCAGAAGAAGCAAACCATCTTTTTTCATAAAATTCGTTATAATTCGGCAGGGATGTTTTCGGAACAACACCAATGATTTCGCCGGAATGAAAAACGACCGCGCAGTTGAACAGCTGATTGTCCGCCTCCACGGGCATTCCGACAGCGACTAGCATATCGTACCGGCTTGTCCTATCTAAAAGCACCTTAAGCGACTCCAGTGCAGCGGAGACCAGAACCTTTTGGTGAAACAGGTCGGCGCAGGTGTAGCCGGTAACGGACAGCTCGGGAAACACCATGACTTGAATCCCGTATCGGTCATACCCGTCCGCTATCAGCTCGGCAATGTCGTCGGTATTTCGGACCGGATCCGCGACACTTACCCTCGGAACCGCTGCCGCTGCCCTAATCATACCATATTTACCCAAATTCATAAGGTAACCCCCAAGCCTGCGATCAGCAGGATTTCGTTTGAACGCCAAAAGGTAACTTTGCCGGATATACGCACTTTTACGCTATGCAGGATGCATCGTGCCCATATCATACCCGCACAAGCACCGGAGTAATTATATCATATTCTTTGCATATTTGCATAAATTTGTTCGAGGGAAGTCAGCAATAAATGCAAATGATTATCGCTGATTTAATTGACCGAAACAGATGTCTGTGCAATAATGGAATAAAAAAAGCGGCCGATAAACGGCGGAACGGAGAGGAAGCATGAAGAAAGAATTGCTTGTTATCGGAGGATCCTATTTTGTCGGGCGGGTTTTCAATATCCTGGCTTCCAGGACAGGAAGCTTTAACATAACCGTTATTAACCGCGGCCGGTACGAGCTGAACCTCGACGGTGTTTCCCAGACCCATTTTGACAGGCACGACGCGGAGAAAATCAAAGAGCTTCCCGCGAAGGACTACGATGCGGTCATTGATTTTTGCGCGTATGAACCGGGCGACATTGCGCTGTGGCTTGAAAATCTGCCCGGAAGCGTAAAACAGTATATCTTCATCAGCACCTCAAGCGTTTATGAAGTGGGGATTTTACCGCCGGTAACGGAGGATTCTCCGTTGACAACCCGTTTCGGGACGGACGAAAACGCCCGATATGTTCAAAAAAAGCTCATTCTGGAAGACGAATGCAAAGAAGCTTGTAAAAACAAGGCGATCGCGTATACCATTTTGCGTCCGACTTTTATTTTCGGGCCGTTCAACTACGCCCCGAGAGAACCGTTTTATTTCACATTGCTGCTAGACGGCAAGGAAATTCCGGTTCCGACGGACGCTGAGGCAAAATTCCAATTCGTCTATGTCAAGGATATCGCAAGGGCTCTGATGGGCGCTATCGGAAACGAGCGGGTCTATGACCGGATATTCAATCTTGCAGGCCCCGAGGTACTCGATTATCAGGGCTTTATGAAGGCGCTTGAGGAAGCGCACGGCGCGCCGCTGAAAACAAGGCCCGTCACGGTGCGCGATGCTGCCGAACAAAAAATTCCGCTGCCGTTCCCGCTCTTGTACGACGAGCTCTGCGACGGCGGCAGAATAACCAAGGCAATAGATTTCGCCTACACCCCGTTTGGGGAAGCGTTTAAGGAAACCTACGATATATTTAGGAAAGCATATCAAAAATAGAATAAGCAGACAGGGTATAGACAGTGGATAAACAGGCTCCCTCTGAGAGGGAACTGTTGCCGTAGGCGACTGAGGGAGAGGCTTTATACAGCAAAACAAACAGGGAACAGAGCTGTCCCCCCGACTTCCGCCTATGTCTATCAAAGATGAATTTACCGCCACAAAACAAACAAGCTGACTCTTTTATTTACCACTCTTATTATCTTTGTTCATTGATATACGTATTCACACGGCTTTGGATGACCCTTGCCGTTTCCTCGGCGGATTTGTCGCCGGCAAAATACGCACCGCATTCTTCTTTTACAATGGAAGCAACGACTTCATTGTTGTTCATCGCCCTGTCGCATGAATTGATCAAATCTACCAATAATGTGATATCGTCTTCTGCCGGTTTTTTTATGATTACTTGCTGATTGCCAAGCAAAACGGTTTCTTCATGCGCCTGATCATTTTGAAAGAAACTGAGCTTTCGTTCTGCAAGCTTTTCGAATGCCGCAATGCTCACAGGTAAACCGATCATTCTTTGGTTATTTTCAAATTCTTCGGTGAACATGTTTCGAACGAAGGACCAGGCCGCATCCTTGTTTTTGCATGTACTTGATATGCCAAGCACCGAGCCGCCTTTCGTAAAATAGTTTCCGGATCCATTCTGAACAGGGAATCCCTTGATTACATAAGAATCCCCGAAAAAAGCACGAAATGCCGATATGGAGAAGATGCTGCTGATTCCGTTCGTTAGAAGCAAAGCTTCTTTATTCTTTAATCTCTCAGGATCATAGTCAGAGGAAATGTCGGGAACCACTGCTAGATATTTCAGCAGGGAAATAAACGATTCGCTTTCAAACGTACATACGCCCGTATCCCAGTCTATATAGTCATCAAACGCAAAAAGACTGAGCAACACAAGCATTTGTTCTTTGTTCTGACCCAATATGCCCTCGGTTTCTGAGGGCATGCTTTCAAGAAGAGAAAGCATATCGTCCATTTGCCAACCCGGTGTTTCTCCAACAACCTCTTTTATACCGATAAAGCAAGTTAGGGTAAATGACGATGGCGCTTCATAAAGCGCGCCGTTTCTTTCATAAGCCGATAGTATTCCTTCAAATATACAGTCCCGGTTTAGGTCCGGATCGTTGTCTAAATAAGGATATAGATCCAGCAAAATTCCCTTTTTTATATATAACTGTGTAGGAAGATAATAACTGCTCAGATCAAAGATATCCGGTAATTGACCTGCAGTAATTTCGGTTTGCAGTCTTTGCAAACCTTCTTTTCCATTCGGGCTTGTATTGTACTGCTTATAATCGGTTATTTCTATTCGATATTCGGTATTTGCGGCGTTGTAATCATTGACCAGCTTGACAATATCGCTGTTCGGATTATATGAAGCCAGCTTTAGGATGGTTCTTGCATCAGATTCTTCTGCAGGAGTCACCTGATAAAGAAGGGTATCGGTATAGAAAAGAAAACTCGAATCGCGCATCGATATAGCCGCAGCAGGAAGCTTGCCGCCCAAATTCACATCGGTCCAGTAAAACAACCGCGTCGCTTCGTTTTTTGCTGCGTTTACACCATAAAAACCAAGATTGTCACCGCAATATATCGTATATTTTTCATCACCGTCTTCAAGGCTTTTTATATCGAGAGCTACAGTTAATGTGTTGTCCCAGCCTCCCGCAGAATTCAGCGACCGGATCATCAATCCCTGACTGTTGAGAAAAAGCACGTATATTGATCCGTCTCCGCCTGTGGCGATATCCAGTATAAAACCGGAAGTTTTTGATGAAGCTATGAAGCTTCCTTCCTGATTTATCATGTGTAGAATACATTGGTCAGTTCCGCTTGCGGCAATATACAAGCTTCCGTCTTTGTCCGTGCTTGCCATGAATAATATATTGCCCTCCGGTAAATATGACGTAATATCGGCGGATGTTTGCTCAATACCGTTTATATCAAGACGTTTGGCCCGATAGGTACCGTCTTCATTTTCTATAATCCATATACCCTCGGTACAGGCGCATATCGATGCTATGTCGCTTTCGGATGCGTATAGGATATCTGCTTTTGAAGTATCTGAGCCGGATATCGATTTGTAAATCGTGTTCTCCTTCAGGAAATATACAGAACCGTTGGAAGAATCGATGCTCTCCCAGTGTAAGTCCCGCATTGGGGCATCGAGTTCAACGGACGTATACGATATAGAACCTGATACAATATTCATTGGGTTTTTATTGCTTCCGAAATCGTTTTCCCCGATGTTTTTACAACCTGAAAACAGATTCAATATGAAAATCATTATTACGTAAGCTGAAATGCGACGTGCTTTTTTCAATATTCCCAACCCCCTAAGCTATGATCAAGATATATATCCAAGTAAACAAGAGATAGAGGTGTGCACCCCTCAATCTCTATAATGCCTTCATGGATAAACTGATGTTGACAGAGTAACTGAAGTGCCCGATTCTCCATAATTATGTATATAGAGTACATAATATAAAGTGTTAGAGCTAAACCAATAATTTATTCCTGTGATCAGATCATCGTAACCTAGTGTTATTCCCGTATATGGATCCCATGCTTGAATATTAAGATGAGTTCCTGCGCTATTGCCGGTGATATTGACGATAGCCATGCTTCCATATATTACAATAATAATAAATTATGTAAAATTATTCTACTAAAGAATTGAATAGACGATGTATATATGGGTTCATGATCAATGATACGCATAATAAAATAAACCACTGACATTCGTTTGTCAGTGGTTTCATAGGTTTAGCTTGCGGTCACCGTGCTTGTCGTTACCGTACGGGAATCGCTGCCGGAGTCGTCTTCAGCGTAAATAGTTACAAGCGCACGATACTGTTTTCCGACTGTTCCTGTGCAGGAAACAGAACCGGTGTGAGAATTCGTATTATATGCCAGCATTCCGATGGTTGATGAGCCGAAAAATGACGCTACGCCGCTCCATACACCATTATTGTTTTCCTGGATCACAATATAGCTGGCTCCAACAACATCCATAATCCCGGTGGCATCAACATCAAAGCTGATTACAACAGTATGCCTTGATGATGCAGTAGCCCAGGCATCATAATAATCCAGGTAATAACTTGCTCTTTCGGAATAGACCGTATCGTTAACCGCATAGACATTACCAATAAAGGAAGTGCAAAGCAATACAGCGAATAAAGCTGCAGTAAACCTGATTCTTCTTTTGTTGTACATAATCAATCACCCTTCGTAAATGGAGTCAATCATACGTTTTAATTCGTCCTCGGACAAATCGCCGGAAATGGAACACATGATACTCTGATTAATCCATACAGCCCGTATTTGTCCGTTATTTGTCATCAAATAGTGATTAATTCCATTTCGTTCATAAACAATAACCGACGAATTGTCTTTCTCAAATGTCCCGCTGTCTGTGTCTTCTATTGATGAATATTGCCTTATCGTAATGGCGTAGAATCTGTTGTCCGTTTCGTAGTTAGCCTGAAATTTAATTACCTCTGATGAAGGCATTGCTTTTATATCTGTTAAACTGAATTCAAGCGGATACCAGTTCGGTGTGATCGGCTCCGATATACCGTATGCTTGTAAGGCATCGGCCAAGCTCGAATACTCCATATCCGAACCGGTAGATTCTGAACTGATTTGGATATTGGCTGTTTGATCAGGAGAACCAAATCTGAATATATCGTCCGTCCAACGAGCCATAGCGCCAAATATATTCAATCCAAGGGCTTGTGCGGTGATCATACAGCCAAATAACAATATTACCGCAATGCCAACCAGCGAAACAGCCCGCCAATGGAGACAAAGCGGTCTGCGATGATTTGCCGATTCCGAATGTACTTCAGATTCCAATTGCAAAAAGAAATGAGAGTGTTTTTCCCGGAATACCGCCAGAGAAGCTGTAGCATCATAATCAGCTGCTGACGTGTCTTTTTCGTCCAATATTGTTAAATATTTATCAATTAGGTGGGGATCAAAGTCATTTTCATCCATCGCATCCCATTTATCCGCCATTTCATCTACCAGTTCATCCGGGGTCTTGCTGTTCAGATGCTTGCAGATTTGAGCGGCAACCTCGCCATACTCGCCATTTGGCGAAGTATACCGGTTCACAGCCATCCCGACACCTCCCTTATTCAATATTGATTGAGCAAGGCGTTTCATTACAAAATGATCATGTTTTATTTGCTTTGTTCATAAGTTCTTTATAATGCTTTTTTGCCCGAAACAGTCTTGTCCTGCTGTTAAGCACCGATATATGCAGTTTTTCTGCAATCTGTTCATATGTAAACTGGTTTTCATAGTACAAAATCAAAACTTCCCGTTCTTTCTGAGTCAAGCCTTTCGGTAGAAGCTCGGAAAATGAATGCGCAAACAGATCGTCATTATATATGATAATATCTTCTTTCAATGGTAGCTCAAGCCGGTGTTTTGCCGACTTTATTTCGTCTGCTATAAGGTTTTTAAGTGTTTGGCTTAACCAGCCTTGCACATTCGGGTGTTGTATCAGTTTGTCTCTTTTATATAGGAGAATTAAAAACGCCTCGTTCACCAGCTCTTCCGCAATTTGCTGATTTCTTAATAAATAAGCAGCCAGCTTAATCATCCGAGGAGAGTTTTGAATGTATAGTTTATCAAACCATTCGTCTTGATTTGGCATTGAAATCCCTTTCTATAAGCTCCGGTGGTTCCGCAGCAACGAGAAGATGGCAAAAAGTCACGAATTACTTGGCACTTTACAGGAAAAATCTAACTAATATTACATAATAATCTATATAATACCAAATATGCTGTTAATAATCAAGTGAAAAGTCCGGTGGAGAATCATGTTACTCTCCGAAATTACAAGCAAAATAAAGATCCTTCGCTGCGCTCAGGATGACACCGAGGGGTCTTTTCAGTCTTGAACACATGGGTTATGTTTTACCGGAAAGGTCGGAACTTCTGAAAATGGCAAGCTCATCGGTGTGACGCAGTTTGAAAACCTGCTATTGTTTATGACCGAGTTTATTTTTGTTTCCTCCGGTGCGCCTTGCGTGGCGGTGAAGTATTCCCAGAGCATATATGATGAAGAAAGCGCTCAATATGATGGAGAAAGATATTTGTGGTATGCATTCTAGGCAAAAGAAGGATTAGAGCCTGCTATGCTATTTATTCATATGCAGATTTATGATTATGAGGATTTAACTGAGATTGCAGAGAGTGTGACTTTCATTGAGAATGCATTTTCCAAACGATTTCAAAACGGAAACGGATACCCCCGAGTGAGGTATCCGTTTTGCTTTGCTTAAAACATTAATGCCGTTGCTCTATAATACAGGTCGTGGAAGTATTGTCGTTTTTCAATCAGTTCATCAAAGCTGCCTTGCTCGATAATGTGTCCGTCTTGAAATACGAAAATTTGATCAAATCCCCTGATGGAATCAAGCCGGTGGGCGATGTCGGTCACGGTCTTTCCGCAAAGCAGATCCATGACGTTTTTCATAACGGCTTCTTCTGTCAGGTTGTCTATTGCCGATGTGGCTTCGTCGAATATGACAAGTTTCGCGTAAACAGGATCATCGGGGCGAGTCGTTTTCCGGACAGCGCCAGGTTATTCGTTCAGGCTTGTTTAGTTCTTTCGTGCCGCCGTCCTTGCCGGGGGGGCATTATGTGATAATCAAACAGAGATAGAGATTAACCAAATATTACAAAAGTATTAACATGCGTTGCCATCAATGTCAGCATCGCCCAGTGATAAATAATGGGTATATTGACAAAATAGAGAATTTCATTGGCGCTCGCAATATTGCTGATTATCGTATTGTTTGCGGGATGCGGCGGCGACGGCGGCTCCGTTTCAAAGCCGACCGCGGCGCCTACAGAAAGCGGACAAAATCCAACGCCTACGCAGGAAAGCTCCCCATATAATTTTGCGGCAGGTGATTACGAGGTAAATTCGTATGGATATCCGACAATGCCCTATGAATACGAGCTTCCCCTGAGCACAACGGACGAGAGCATCAGCTTCTGGACTGTTGTATGGACTCCGCAGAACGTACCCGAAGAAGGGTTTGGGGAAATGCCGCAGGCTGTGGAACAGCGTGAACTCACGGGCGTGAACGTCGATTATATTATCGTAGCGGCAGCCAACAGGGCGGAGAACTTTTCCGTTCTCCAGGCTTCGGACGACTTTGCCGACATTATGTGCGGCGCGACGGCATTTACATCAGATACGCCAGAAAAGAACATAGAAGATGGATATTGGGTAAATCTCTTTGATTATAAAGAGTATATGCCCAACTATATGTATCAGTCCACCTTTGATCCGGCCGACGATATGACCTATAACACGGTTTTCTATAAAGAGGGGATGATCCCCGCTTTTTATGCGCTTGAGGACACCGCGTTTGTCGGTTCAAACTATATGGCCCGCGGTGACTGGCTGAACGAACTGGGTCTTTCCAATGAAAACATTATCACCTGGGATGATGTGCACAATATGCTTACCCTCTTTAAGCAGAATTATGCAGAATTCCCGTTCCCGATGTTCCGTTCTATTGATATGGCCGGCAACTACGCGTTCAACTCGTATGACACGCTGCCGTATATCAATCCCTATGCCGTAGGTCCTCAGTATGTTGTCGACGGTAAAGTGACGTTTTCTCATATGAATGAAAACGACAAGGCTTTAATGACAAGGCTCAATCAGTGGTATGCCGAAGGGCTTATTGATCCGGGCTGGTCGGGATATGACAACAATACCGCGTTCACCGATAAAATCGTCACTTCTCAAGTGGGCTATGTTTATATGAGCCCGGGAGAAGTTGCCGGGTATGAAAATTCCACGGCGGACGACGCGGATGCCGAATGGGTGCCGATCCACAAACCCCTTCTGTCGGCCGATCAGGTTGTCCATGTCGGCGGCGAAAAGGCCCGTCCTTTCTATGGCAGCGCCATCATCAGTCCGAATTGTGAGAATATCCCGCTGGCTGTTTCGTGGCTTGACTGGAGATACAGTCCGTCCGGATCCTTTATCGTCAGTTATGGTCCCGAAGGTCTTCTCTGGGAGAAGGATGAAAACGGAAAAATTGTTGCCACCGAGTCGGCAATCAACAATCCCGACGGTCTTGCGTTTGCGTGGGCCTGCATGCTTTACGGTCTCAATGCGCTTGCCGAACCCGGTATGGAAGTAACCGCAAGGAAATATATCATTCCGGGCGGGGAGCGGCTTGCAGCGATGCATGATTTCTGGGATGATTATAATTATGACGGCGCATACAAGTGGCCGGTAGGCGCGAAGCTTACAACCGAGCAGACCAACGAAGTCAATACCTATAAGGCCGATGTGATCACCTACATCAGTGAAAACTATTCGGCATTTATTGACGGATCCAAGCCGCTCGGCGATTGGGATTCCTATGTCGAGGGACTCAGGAGTCTTGGCGTTGACAGAGTGGCTGAAATTTATCAGGAAGCCTACGATGCCTATATGGCAAGACAGGCTGAACGGAATTGATCGTTGCTTTCTATGTGAACCTCCGATAAACAGTAAAGAGGCGGCACTATGCCGCCTCTTTACTGTTTATGGAGTCTATTGGTTTTTCCGGGCTCAGTCTTTTCTTACATATTTCCTATACAGATATCGCGCAAGGCCGAGTTCCTGTATGTATAATGCATCCATTACAATGGAGAGCCGAAAGCTTATCTGCCCAGCAGGACCCTTCGCCAAAGGTATCGCGGCAAACCCATTTCGGCTTTTATTTTTCTCTCTGTATCAATGTAATGGTCACACAAAGCCTTAACATCGGCATCGCGGACTTTTTTTTGTGCGAACCGGTGCCGTATGACCGGTTTAACGATTTCGGTCATTTTGGTATTGCCCATATGCGCGTCAACCTTTTCGGCAAAGGCGGAAATCGTATCGCCGTTTTGCATGGCAAGCCCGATGAAGCTCAGTTGCCGCAGGAGCTTTGCATATGCGGCATTGAGCATATCCGAGCTGTTTTTGTGTTTTCTGTGCAGCCTGTAATAGACATGATTTGTTCCGAAGACAGACAGTAAAAGCCGGATGAAGAAAAACAAAAGCAAAGCGCCGACAAGACCTATAAAACCGAACAGAACCTGCGGCCACAGGTTTTTTGTTCCGCTTTCGGGCGTGATGACCGGCGTTTCGAATACGGGTTCTTCCGGGATCTCACCGATGGTTCCTTCGGTATCGGGAATAACGGGAGAGACGGACGGGCCTCCCTGGTCTGACGGTTTGTCTGACTCAATCAATTCGCTGAAATTCCAGCCGCTGGGATCGAAAGTAACCCAACCGATCCCTTGAAAATAAATATCTGCCCACGCATGCGCCGTTTTGTTGGATGCGATATAGGAAGATTCGTTGTTTTCTGCCGCACGGAGCATGGCATAACCGGTGCAGTACCTGGCCGGTAATCCGGCGCTTCGGGCAAGAACGGTCATCGCGCTTGCATAATATGTGCAGTAGCCCTCCCGTGTTTCAAGGAAATAATCAACGAAGTCTCTGCCTTCAGGCACGTCCCCGGGTGTAAGCGTATAAGTACAGTTATCCGAAATCCATTCTTCAATAGCCGAGGCCTTCTCATATGGCGTTGTCTTACCCTCGACGATATCCAACGCCAGTTTTGTTATATTCACCGGCAGAGATTCGGGAAGCTGTAAATATCGGTCGCTGATATCATCGTAATAGGCGTCTCTTTTTTCATATGCGATCTTTTCCAGTTCCAGCATGTTCCGGTCAAAGCCTTCTATGTCACGGTTATAAAACACGGAGGTGACGACATAGGTACTAAATGCCTTCCAGCCCTTATCCATAAAAAGCTCGGATTGGAGATTGAAGTACGCGTCAACGCGCTCGCCGGTCAGTGTTTCTATGGAAAGGATGCTGCCGCTTCCAAACAAGGTCAAGCTGCGCAGAGCGGGAGATATTTTCATTTCCGCCGTGCTTGTCATATCCAGGTACAACATGGCGGCGCCTCTGCCGCCCAGCGGTTTGTCCAAAGCAAAAACCTCTCGGCGTTTGTTTGTCCAAAGCCCGCTGTAAAACCGAAATTTGCCCAACTCACCTGTATCAATCCAATTTGTACCGGTATATGTGTCGCTTACGCTGCCCAGAAGCAGCGCGGGGTTCTCGGTTGCGACGCGCATAACGGTCTCATTATCCGGATCAATATCGCCGCCGAGCCGGTCTCCGTAGGGCTGAAAACCGGATTGAGAAAGGTTGAACGAACCGGTCCCGTTGATGTCATTGATATGAAAATCGAAATAATCAGAAAGATCGTTGACCAAATTGACAAGTTCCCGGGATTTCCAGTCGCCGTCCGCTTTCGGAGAGAAGGCAAACGCGAACAACAAGACGATAAACGCAAGCACCAGAGCCGGGATCTGCATGATTCCTTCCGGCAGCTTTTCAGCACCGCTCTTTTTTCTGCCGATTCTTCTGCCTGTAAATTTGGCAAGAGAGGCAATCATAACGGCAAGGGCCATGACAAGCACCGTATGAAGATTCCCGGACTCGGAAAAATACATCGAGATAAGAAGGGCCGCAAAACCGACAGGCAATAGCGGAAAGAAAAAAAGCTTGCGGTAATACAGGTACATCACCGCTGTTACCGGTAAAACCGCTGCCAGCTGCACAAGCACAATACTTCCGTTTTCGGAATACGGGAGCCGGACCGGAAAGGCGGAAGAAGCCCATGAATAAAAACCTTTTGCATATTCAATCAAATCGTCGCTCAGCTTGAAGATCCAGCAGATCAAAAAAGTCAATCCAGACACAAGAACCAAAAAGGCCGGAAGAAGCCACCATTTTCGCGAAAACGTCATGACGAACGCAAGGCTGATCGCACTGAGAAGAAAACAGTTCCAAAAACCAACCTCATGGCCAAGGCGGGTAAGAAGGACAAGCGAAAGTGCCGCGGACGCCAACAAACAGCAAAGTGCGTCGCCCACAAGATCGGAAACTCTTGTCTTTTTGGGTTTATGTGCCGTCAAAGTTATACTCATTATGCGAAGTTCCCCAAACGCAATACGAGATCATCGCCCGTATTGACATGCAGAATGTGCAGCGTGTCATTTTGCGTTATTTCATCGTCGACCAAAATTAAAGTAACAGATTCCATGATTTCCTGAAGTGAGAGAAGCTTTCTGATCAGATCCTCCGATGGGCGTCTGGTCAAAATAAAAAGCGAATACGAGTCATCGGTTTTCTCCGTCAGGGTCTCAAGAACCGGCAAAAGCCTGTCCTCGTGGTTATAGTTCAGCAAAGCCAGCCATTTGTGGATGGGATCGAAATCCGTATCGCTTCTGCATTCTGCGATCGTTTGCGCAACGGAAGGAGCGGCTGCGTGTATCCGCCGTCCGCGGCTCAGGTTATATAAAGCTATGCTGGCTGCGCATTGGCACATCGTATCGGCATAGAAAAGCGCATCCTCGCCTTCGAGGCCCTTTGTTCCGCTGTCCAGTATAATGAGCGCTTCTTTACGCATCGCAACCTCATATTGCTTGACATACAGCTCGCCGTGTTTGGCTGAGTTTTTCCAATGCACCCGTTTAAGCGGATCGCCCGGCCTGTAGCTTCTCATGCCGGAAACGCTGTCACCCTGTTCCGCCTGCTTGAGGTAAAATGAGCCGAACAGCTTCGTATCCCAAATCCGGGCGGCAATATTATCCAAGGATTCGGCTTTCGGATAGACCAGAAGTCGAACCATCCTGTAATAGGTCTGTTTACGCATATCGAAGCGCAGGGTCATTAAACCGAATATATCCGTTATGCGCATTACGGTCATTCCGACCAGGTAGTTCCCCCGATAGGGCATTGAAACAGGTATCTCAAATTCCTTCTCGGAAAACGGAGCAAGACTGAAGGTGAGCTTGATGTTCTCGCAAACCGAAACGACATCCACCGAAATTTCCATTAACGACAATGGAATCGGTTTTTCGTTCATGATCTTGATGTACAGCGTTGTTTCTCCGCCCTTAACAGCGCTTTCCTGCCCGAGCTTCTGCGTATACCGGAATGTTTTCACGGTCCAGATATCGATAAAAACGACAACTACCAGCAAAAGCAGCTGTGTGAAAAATATGACATAAAACAAAATAAGACCCGTATACATGCCGAACAAAAACATAATCGGCATAGCTGCATAATAGAAAAAACGCAATAGCTTCATGATACGGCAGGGACCTTGATGGTCCTCAAAATGCTCTCAAGGATCGTTTCGGGCGTCTCTCTGGTCAGGTTGGTTCTCGTATTGAGCACGATCCGGTGCTTAAGGACAGGCTTAACCATCAGCTGAATGTCATCAGGCAGCGTATAATTTCTGCCCTTGAGCATCGCACAGGCCATGCCGGCGTTCATCAAGGCCAATGAGCCCCGGGGACTGACGCCCAATGAGATACGTTCGTCCTTTCGCGTTGCTTCTGAAATCATGACAATATAATCCATGACCGGTTGCGCACAGATCACATTTCCATGTTCTTTCCGCAAAGAAATGATATCTTCGGCGGTCGCAACCGGTTCAATGCTGTCAAGAGGACGCGCACCCTTGTTGCGCTTTAATATTTCAATCTCTTCTTCCCGGTCCGGATAGCCTATGGATATCTTCATCAGAAAACGGTCCAACTGCGCTTCGGGCAGGGGATATGTACCGATCTGCTCCACCGGATTTTGCGTGGCGAGAACGATAAAGGGCTGAGGGACCGGGTAAGTGGACCCGTCTATGGTGACCTGACCTTCCTGCATGACTTCCAGAAGGCTGGACTGGGTTTTGGGACTGGTGCGGTTTATTTCGTCCGCCAGTACAATCTGGCTCATAATACCGCCGAAGTTAATTTCCCGGTCGCCTGTTTTCATATTAAAAGAAGTAAACCCGGTGACATCAGAAGGCAGTACATCGGGGGTAAACTGAATCCGCTGAAAACTGCAGTCGAGCGACCGCGCCAGCGCTGTGACAAGGGTAGTCTTTCCAAGACCCGGGACATCCTCAATCAAGACATGACCGCCGCTGATATAGGCAGCAAGAACCATTTCGATGACATGGTCCTTTCCGATCAGCACCTTAGCAATATTATCCCTGATTTTTGATAGCATTATCTGGATATCGGTTTCTCTGCCCATAGTGTTTCCTTTCCTGTTGCGTTTCCGACTGAAGCTTTTCCCAATGGTGTTTCTGAGCCTCTCCATTTCATTGTATCAGGTAAACCTGGGTTTGTAAATAAAAGGGACCGCACATAAACCTGTATAAACAATTAATACGCATTACGTAAGGTAACGAAAGAAATCGATTTGGCTGCCAAATATGACGACGGCCATTTACGCCTCAGTTCGAAACAAGTTTTACACAAGCGATTTTCCTGACTATTTGTGCTGCCGCTTCACGGCAGAATGGAGTTTAATATGTATTATTGATAAATGACTGTTATAGTAAAAACCCATAGCACATTTTTCCGAGAAACCTGTTATACAGCTTGACAAAAGCTGTATAACAGGTATAATGTAAAAACGTAAAAACTCTATTACAATTGTATGAAAGGAGATAACAATGAAAAATAAAGCGGCATTAGTTTTAGCATGTATAATGATCGTAGCACTGTTTACCGGATGCGGCACAAGCAAGGACCCGGGCCCGGATGTCCAAAGCGAAACATCGGCATTAAGTGCTTCACCAACATCGGATGTTGAGAATACGGAGGATGTGAGTTCACCATATCATTTCGCGGCGGGAAAATACGAAGCGGATGAAAACGGATTTCCGGTGCAAAAGTATGAATATGAGCTCCCGATATCCACAACAGATGAGACGCTTACATTCTGGTCCTGCGCGTGGATGCCGCAGCTGATACCCGAAGAAGGTTTTGGGACGATGGAGCTTCCCACCGCTGTGGAGGCAAACACTGGAATAAATGTTGAATATAGTATGATGAGTTTTACGCAAATGCAGGAGAATTTTTCGATTCTTCTTGCCTCGGACGATCTTTGCGACATCATGGTAAGCGGTTTGACTTATTATTCCGGAACAATTGAGCAGGCAATCTACGAGGATGAGATATTTGTCAATATTTATGATTATTTAGAATATTGTCCGAATTATATCTACGAATCGGCGGTTAAGAATCCTGACGATGTGGCTACATATAAGGGTGTTTTTTATTTCGATGATATGATCCCCGCTTTTTATAATCTGAGATCAGAGGCTTTGCAGGAAATGAACAGCACAATAAGAGGGGATTGGCTTGCTGAATTGGGATTGAGTGCGGAGGATGTAGTCACATTTGACGATTTTTACGATGTTCTCATGCGCTTCAAGACGGAGATTGAGGGATGCACTTACCCTTGGGCTATGCTTAATAGCATAGAGCTTGGTGCGGGTTCTTATACGCTCAATGCTTTTGATACACTTCCCAGCGTGGCAGCGGGTCGCTTGCCATCTGTTTTCCAGATTGACGGTAAGGTCCAGTTTGCGAATACGACCGCAAACGATCTGGAGCTTATGACAATGCTCAATAAGTTTTACACAAGCGGATTGATTTATCCCGACTGGCAATCGGCAACAGGCAACGACTACTATCATGCCGCGGCTGATACAGGGGAAGTCGGATATATTGTGAACAATGCATCCGGATGCAACGACTATAACAATACAAGCGTCGATCCGGACGCGGATTGGGTACCGCTGAAAAAGATTCTAAGACATGAGGGACAGGTTATTCATGTCGGTTCAAGGCTGTCTAGAAGGAGCTACGGAAGCTGTACGATCAGCACAAGCTGTGAAAACATACCGTTGGCAATAACCTGGTGCGATTACAGATACAGCGATTCGGGAGCTTTTCTGTACAATTACGGCGTTGAGGGCGTTACCTGGACCAGAGATGAGAACGGGAATGTTCGGTTGACCGACTTCGTTTTAAATAACCCTGATGGCATTGGCATGGATTGGATTTTTATTACTTATACGCTCAACCAGCTGTCTGAATGCGGGCTTGAGGATAATGCGAGAAAATTCCAATATGACGGCGGTGAAAAGTTCTGGGCCATGAATGAGTATTGGAATGATTTTGAGCATGACGACATATACGAGTGGCCTGCGGGATTGAACCTCTCGACCGAGCAGTCGGACGAAGCCAACCTGTACGCAAACGACATTAGTACATATATCGCTGAAAATTATCTTATGTTCGTAGATGGCACAAAGCCCTTAAGCGAATGGGATTCTTATGTAAGCGATGCTATGAGTGTGGGATTGACTCAGGTGAAAGAAATCTATCAGAAAGTATTGGATGATTATCTGGGCTAAGCTTCATTGCTCTTTCTCTCGGGAAAAGAAAGCCTGACCCGGAATGCACAGCGGCATTTCGGGTCAGGTATTTGGTAAAACCGGCAGGGATGTATTCAAAAACCGGATAACTTTAAAGCATAACTGTAAATTCATCGTATATGGCAAGGCATTCTTCAATACTCCCGGCTTTCAGGTTATCGAGTATCGCGCGATGCTGATTAATAGCAGTCATATAATGCTTTTCGGGGCTGTCAAACTGCTTGCCCGTGGTTTTTTTGAAGCGGTCAACATCATATTGCTGAGCGATGTAATATTCCAAAAATATGGAGCTGCACAACTCGTAGGAATAAAAGAACATCCCGTTTCCGGACATTTTACATAAGTGCAAATGGAATTCAAAATCCGCATTCGCTGTGGCATAGGGATCTTGTGTTTCAGCGGCTTTTTCGAGCTTTTTGATACAGTTTTCCAGATGAAGGAGATCATTATCTTTCAGCCTCTGACCGGCCAGCATTTTGATCGCTGCTTTTTCAATAAGCGCGCGGTATTGGTTGATGTCGTTATAGCTGATATCATGTTTAAGCATGCCCGATATATTGCCGACAACGTTGGAGAACTCGAACCTCTTGACATAGGTCCCTCCTCCGGTTACAGCTTCAACCATACCAAGAGCGGTCAGCATCTGGATTGCCATTCGTACCGACATGCGGCTGACGCCGAACTGCCTGGCAAGCTCGTTTTCACTGGGGATTCGGTCGCCCGGCAGCCATTTGCGATCAGCAATATTTTTTCGCAGCGAATGGAAGACTTGGCTGGAAATATTCTTGTCTTTTCTATAAATAGTAGTTTTCAATCAAAACCCACCTTAAACCGATTTAATCATAATTATATACTCATGTCAAGCTCTCCGGGTTTTATGAAAAAGTAAAGCGTAATGATGATGCTGCCGGATTTTGAAAGGCCGTCCTTGTATAATCAAAAATCGCACAGGAAGCGATATCATGAAGAAAAAAGGTTACTCAATTCAAGTGCGATGTACTAACACCAAACAGACAAGTGGGATGTCGGATACATACGGATGAACAGGAAAGGCAATGGTACAGGCGCGAAGAAAAACTACGGTTCAATAACCTGTGCTTAGAAAAAGGAAAGGTTAATGCGGCTGTGGATTGCCGCAAATTAGAGATATGAATAAATTTGAAAAAGAGTACTATATTGACCGATTGAACACGGGAAGTGCGAAATGGGACGGGCTGAAGGGCATGTTCGGAGAAACCGGCCTGCTTCCGATGTGGGTGGCCGATATGGATTTCAGGTCACCTGAATGCGTAACAGACGCGCTGAAGGCGTATATCCTCAGTGGCGATTATGGCTACCGCATGCCGCCCACCACTCATTTGGACGCCGTTATCCACTGGGAAAAAAACCGCCACGGTTACGATGTTGACCACAAATGGATCAGGTTTACACCCGGTGTCGTATCCGGGATATACAGAATGCTTTCGGCGTTTACAAATCCGGGAGATTCCTGTATCATTTTAAGTCCCTGTTATTATCCGTTTATGACTGCCGTGGAAGATTGCGGCCGTAAGCTCGTATGCAGTCTTATGTTCGAATCTCAGGGGAAGTATGAGATCAACTTCGATGATTTTGAGACGAAAATCACGCAAGAGCGGGTAAGGGCGTTTATCCTATGCTCGCCGCACAATCCTGTGGGAAGAGTTTGGACCGCTTATGAATTGAAAACACTCCTTGATATTTGCGCAAAGCATAACGTGATCGTAATCAGTGATGAAATCCATCAGGATCTGGTATTTGGTAAGACGCACATTCCGACAGCGACCGCGTCAGAAAGCAATCATCTGGTCGTAACCCTGTCTGCCGCTTCAAAAACCTTTAACCTTGCGGGATTTAGCCATTCGTTTGCGATTATTCCCGATCAGGAGCTCAGGCAAAAATATGACGAGTACAACAAAACCGTGCATGTCGGAGGTTCTTCTCTTGGCCATATCGCGACTACGGCAGCTTATCAGGGCGGTGAACAATGGCTGGAAGGACTGCTGGGCACCTTGAAAGAAAATGCGGAGTATATAAAGGAACAGTTCGGACTGCATCTACCCGAAGCCATTGTTTCGCCTCTGGAGGGTACCTATCTCATGTGGATCGATCTGGGCGGGTATGTAAAGCCCGATTCCATCAAGGAGGCAGTCCAGGGCAAGGGCAGACTTGCCGTAGATTACGGCAGTTGGTTTTACTGCAAGGGTATGGAAAAAGACGACTGCCATATCAGGATCAATATCGCAACAAAAAAAGAGAACATAGTCGAGGCGGTAAACCGCTTGATTGCAGCTTTAAATGAAAACAAAGTATAACGGGAACAAGCTGATTAGTTCCACGTAAAGTTTAGCAAATTCCATGATTTCCCGGGGTTTTCTTGTGAATCACTTAGATACTACGAAGAGAGCGAAAACCGGCGGTCCGCACGCGGCACCGCCGGTTTTCGCTTCTACCTATCAGGAAGCCGTATCTGGAATTTTCGGCGATTCTCTGCATGGGGTTTGGCCTGCCGTTACAAAACGCCGCAAAGCCTGAGTACAAGACCGGTCAGAAGGTAGATACCGGTCAGAGAGCCGCCGATGATGGCGGTTTCGGGCAAGAATCTTTTCCTTGCGGTTTTTCGGGAATTTGTACGCACGATCGCCTTCGGCGAAAAAGGCCTGTAAAACTGCTCATTCATTTTGTTAACCTCCTTTTACGGTTCATGTATCGCCGGGATAATGACCGGCATGTCCGTTGGTGCTCCATGTACCGAGGATAACAAAAGAACAGTCCAATAAAACGGACTGTTCTTTGATTTGGTTACGAAAATGAGGCGAAAATCATGAGTTATGCTAATTTAATCCATGATGCAAAACGCGTTTGCTCCACTGAACAAACGCGTTTGTTCAGTGGATATTAATATATTTAGTTTTGTTGGTTAATCAGCTTTTCTATTGTGGCCAACCGGACTGCCACGCACAGCAGTTTCACCGCCGTTTCAAGCTCGGAAACGGACGGATAGGTTGGTGCAATGCGAATATGCCGGTCCTCCGGATCGACGCCGCAGGGATAAGCCGCTCCCGCTCCGGTCAGCGTCACGCCTGCTTGTTTGCACAGCGCGACGGTTCGCTTTGCGCAGCCATTCATTGTATACAGGCTGATGAAATATCCGCCGTTCGGTTGCGTCCATCGAGCAATCTCGCCAAAACGGCCAAGGTCTTCACAAAACGTATCGTTAACCACTTTAAACTTCGGAGCCAGGATTTTCGCGTGTTTTTTCATATGCTCGGCGATGCCGCCTTCCGCTTTCAAAAAGCGGACATGCCGAAGCTGGTTTAACTTGTCAAAGCCGATAGTCATCGAGAAAAAGAATTTTGTGATACAGTCAATATTGGCAGATGACGCGCCGATTGCGGACACGCCCGCGCCGGCGAAGGTTATCTTGCTGGTGGAGCAGAAGATCAAGGGTCTGTTATCGTTACCTGCGGCGCGGCACTCGCTGAGTATATTCAAGCAGGTTTCCCGCTTATCGTAAAGATGGTGGACGCCGTAGGCATTATCCCAGAAAATGCGGAAATCAGGCGCTGCTGTTTTCATGCCTGCAAGTCTTTTCACAGTATCGTTTGAATAAGTGTAGCCGTCCGGATTGGAATAGACGGGGGTGCACCAAATACCCTTTACCGCGTCGTCGCGCACAAGCTCCTCAATGATAGCCATATCCGGACCGTGCGCTGTCATCGGTACCGGGAGCATTTCAAACCCGAAGATCTCGGTAACACGAAAATGCCGGTCATATCCCGGGACGGGACACAGGAATTTCAGCTTGCCGCAGTCCTTCCAAGGGTTCGGAGAATCCTTAAATCCGAACTGCCATCCAAGAGCGATCATCTGGTACATCAGGTCAAGGCTGGAATTACCGCCGACCAAGGTCTCAGCCGGTGATACACCGAGAAGCTCCGAAAAAAAGCGCCTGGCCTCGGGGAGCCCCTCGAGATTTCCGTAGTTGCGCGCATCGGCTCCCGTATCGTCCTTTATGTCCGTAATCGATATCATTGCGTTTGAAAGATCAAGCTGCTCAGGTGAGGGTTTCCCTCTGGACATATCGAGGTTTAAACCCATGCGTTCAAAGGCATTATATTCTTTATGTAGGTTTTGCCGTTCAGATTCCAATTCGGCTTTCGTCATTTTAAAATAATCCATCTCATATCCTCCTCACAGAGTCCCGGGTCTATTAACGGTATATCCAAAGAACAGGCGAAAGCCCGAAGATAAAAAGGATAATCAGCACTTTCGAAGTTTTCAGGTATTTTCAATTGTTCATAAAATACAAAGGCGTGCTTGCGGCTCCGCCGCAAAAAACGTATTTATCGGGCTATCTTGGTATTATGAAAGATTTCGATCTCCAGGATGCATATTACTGCACATTATAATATAGTGCAGGACAGAAAACAAGTCTCAATTTTCATTTAATTATCAGGTATTTTTGTTAAAGATCACCTTAACCTTAAGACTGAGAAATAAAATTTTACAGAGCCCTTTCTTTCATCCCAATTTTATGGTATTGTATGTTTTTGAAAGCAGTACATGTCGCGCTACCCACTTAAATTTGCACATGGCACGTTCATTTTGGGGCAGATTGGCATTCCGAGGAGATGAATTGGTTATGATCAGTATCATTGTTCCTGTTTATCAGGCGGAGAAGCTGATAGAAGCCTGTATACAATCGGTGCTGGACCAAACCTGTCAGGATTGGGAGCTTGTGCTCGTGGATGACGGTTCTACTGACAGCAGCGGGATAATCTGCGACAGGTTCGCTGAAGAAGACAAAAGAATTCATGTGTTCCATCAGGAAAACAAAGGCGTCAGCGAAGCAAGGAATATGGGAATAATGAATGCAAGCGGAGAATTCATTGCATTTTTGGACAGCGACGATCGTTTTGAACCGGATATGCTGAGTAAGCTTTTATCCGCGGCTTATGAACATAAGGCAGACAGTGCAGGTTGCGGACATATGAACGCGTATTCTAACGGGCGCAGAGCTGCCGAGGGGGCGCCGCTGCCATCCGGCGTTTACGGTCCTAAAGAGATCGGCGATGCGATTGTCAGACCCCTGCTGCGAGACAGGGTTGAGGGCGTGCTGTTTAACGGGTTTATATGGAAATACCTGTATTCCGCCGAGATCATAAAGAACAATCAGATCCGGTTTTCCGGCGCATATCTTGAAGACGAAGTATTTTTGATCGAATACTTCAGCTTGGCAAAAAAGTTGGCTGTTGTCGACGAGCCTTTGTATGTTTATTATATTAATCCTGTTTCGGTGACAAGAAAATACCTTAAGGATTTTATTGATGTTTTCCGGCATTCACTGGAGCAAAAAAGAAAGCTTGTTTTGCAATACCGAATCGGCGGGATCGACGGCTGGGAGCTTCACACCTGTTGGGCGGGACTGTTAATCGCAGTCGGCAATGAATTTGCACCGAAAAATCCCGTCGGATTTTTTCAAAAACGCAGGAATCTGATAGCATTATGTAAAAACCCTCTTTTTAAGGATTGTATCAGGAAAATGACACCGAAAGGCGTTGTAGGGAACAAAGATACCGTCGTCAAGCTGATAAAAGCCGGGCAGTACACATTGCTGTCTTTGCTGTACGCATTAAAAAACAGGAAAAGATAATATACGCTGACATATGCCTATTTGGCGTTAAACGGAGGCCTTGCGTGGAACTGTTTAAAGAAAGCATAATGTATAAGCTGATGAGCAAAATTTATTGCTGTCTTCAGTATGGTTATTTAAACGAATTATGCGGTAGATTTTCGTTAAGAGTTAAGCGCATATGGCTGGAAAGCGCTACGGCTCGGGTTTTATCGAGGCAGGGAAGACTTGCCGCCGGTTGGACGCACAGCATAGCTTACAGACTTTTAACCGTCATTTTCAATGCCATTCCATGGTTTCTTCGTTTAATATATGAGCCTTTGAAAGGCTTATGGGACAGCAGCTTAATCTTGCGCGCAATAGGGTATTGCGGCGACAGCGTGCCTGTTTTGTTATCCTGGTTTTTCCTTGCGCTTCTGATTATCCCGCAGGAATACTGGAACAACGCCTACAGCCTGGCCGCAATGCTGCTGGTATTTTCTGTGTACAACGTGTCTTTAGTGAAAGACAAAAGCGCCCGGATTGAGCTGAAAAGCGTGGGCGTTTATGCCGCAGCATTTGCGGCCTTTGTTTTACTGTTCTTTGTCATCTCGACAGACAGGGCGGCAAGCGCGCGCTTTTTATTGTTTCACCTGACCTGTATGCTGGCGGTTTTGCTGATTGTGAACTCTGTCAAGTCCCGGAAGGAACTCATACGTATCGTGGATTTTTCGATGGCGGGCCTGTTTATCTCATCCGTCTTCGCAATCGGTCAGCGTATTTCCGGAATTGAAGTGAACAAAATCTATGTGGATATATCGGTCAACTCAAATATGCCCGGCAGGGTCTTCTCGTTTTTTCAAAACCCCAACTCATATGCGATGCTTCTGGTTTTATTAACGCCTCTGGCGGGTGCGCTTGCGGTATATGGGAAAGGAAAAAAGAGGTTTTTATATGCGGTCGTTTTTGTTGTATCGGCAGCAGCGCTGACGATGACCTATTCGCGCGGTGCCTGGGCTGGGTTTATTCTCGGCATTTTCGTGTTTGTTTTGATCATGCGGCCGATTTTAGCGCCTGCATTCGTCCTTATAGGGGTTTTCATTCTGCCGATTCTTCCGGATGCAATTTATAACCGGATGATGACCAGCTTCAACGAAAAAGACACCTCTATCACCAGCCGGAAACCCGTATACAAGGCCGTCTGGAAGCTGATTTCTCAAAACCCGTTTTTCGGGTCGGGGCTCGGAACCGATACCATCAAGTCGGCGATCAAACGCCATGACCTTTATCACAGCGCGACGCCTTATATTCACGCGCACAGCCTCTACCTGGAGCTGACAGCTGAGCTGGGCGTATTCGGCCTTCTCGCAGCGCTGGGCACGATTGTGTCGGGGATAAAAAACGGGCTTTTGACCATATTCGGAAAACGCGGCCCCAAAGAGCTTCAGGCTGTGATTGCGGCTTGTATTGCCGCATTAGTCGGTATTCTTTTGTGCTCGATTATGGATTATCCCTGGAGCTTTCCTCGCGTCATGGTCGTTTTCTGGTATGTTTTCGCGCTCTTGATCGTTTCAATCAAGCTGGCAAAAGAAAACAACGGATAAACCTTACGCCTTATCCGTTGTGGATAAACCTTACGCCTTATCCGTTAGCTTGACAAACCGCATGCCGGACAGTATAATGCTGTCTGCGAGCAAACCATATAAATAGGATAAAAGCCATGACAAGAAACAGTAGGCATTTTTATGATTTCAGAGAGAAGCCGCACGCTGAAAGGCTTTATCGGGAAAATGCCGAACCCCTCTTCGAGCTGTGGACCGAAATAACAGTAAGTCTCATCGGTTGCCGCCGTTAATGGTAGACGGCATAGCTTTATGCGGCTGCGTCGTAACAAGTGCGGAAGAAATCTTCCGAATTTAGGTGGTAACACGGACGGTTGCACGTTCGCCCTAAGCTGGATTACAGCTTGGGGCTTTTTATTTATCTTATTCTTCATTAAAATCGCAAAATAGTATAAATTATACTGTTCATCGAATTAATTGAATAACAGTATGATTACACGGAGGAATAACCAATGAAAATGTCGGAACTTGTCGGTGAAAGGTTCAGAGAAAAACCGGCGGATTGCGTAGTGGAAAGTCATTCGCTGATGATACGCGGCGGCTACATCAAATATGTCGCTGCGGGGATTTATACCCAACTGCCGCCGCTGAGAAAAATCACAAGAAAGATCGAGCAGATCATCAAAGAGGAAATGGACGCGCTGGGCGGGCAGGAAGTACTGTTTCCCGTGGTGCTGCCCGGTTCCTTATGGGCGGAATCCGGCCGATATGACAGTGTCGGCCCCGAGCTCATGCGCATGTATGACAGAAATAAAGTTCCGATGGTCCTGGGCATGACCCATGAGGAGGCGGCCGTACAACTTGTAAGGGAATACGGCAGGAGCGGCAGCAAATATCCTTTTATGATTTATCAGATACAAACGAAGTTCAGAGACGAGCCGAGACCGCGTGCAGGACTTATTCGCGTCCGGGAATTTACGATGAAAGACGCATATTCTTTTCATATTTCGCAAGAAGATATGGAGCTGTTTTACGATAGATGTCTGAAAGCCTACCAAAGGATATTCACCAGGGTTGGAATCGGAGAAGTTGCCGTCGTCGTTTCTGATTCGGGTATGATGGGCGGGAGTATTGCGCATGAATTCATGCTGCTCACCCCGGCCGGTGAGGATTCAATTGCCGTCTGCCCGGCGTGCGGATATAAAGCCAACGTGGAAACAGCGGAGAGTATCACAAAAAACGACCCGGGTCCGGCGGAGGAACTCAAGCTTGTAAAAACGCCCGGCGTACAGACGATCGAGGATGTTTGTGCCTTTTTCTCCGTTCCTGTAGAGAAAACGTGCAAAGCGGTCGTCTATCAAAAGAAACGGACCGGAGAGCTGATTTGCGTTTTCCTGCGCGGCGATATGGCGGTCAATGAAACAAAGGTCAGAAATATTATCGGTGAGGACATAATCCCCGCGGTGCTGACCGAAGACAGCGGGCTTTATGCCGGGTCTATCGGCCCGTTTAAGCTGAGTAATAAGATAGTAGCGCTGTTTGACAGGTCTCTTCAAAACCTGAACAGTATAATCTGCGGTGCAAACGCACAGGAGCATCATTATACCGGGCTGAACCTCAGCCGCGACTGCGGCGCTCCGGATTTTTTCGATTTCGCCAGAATCAGCGAAGAGGCCGTCTGCCCGGGCTGCGGAAAGCCGACTATTGTTTTATCTAAGGGTATAGAGGTCGGAAACATTTTTCAGCTGGGGACAAAATATACTCAGGCAATGAATATGCAGATTATCGATCAGGAAAACGAGCCGGTATACCCGCTCATGGGATGCTATGGAATTGGTGTAGGCAGACTGGCGGCCTCGGTATGCCAGGTAAGGCGGGACGAATTCGGACCGGTCTGGCCGATAACGATCGCACCCTGGCAGGTGCATATCTGCTGCCTGAGAGCGGACGAACCTGAGGTGAGTGCTTGTGGAGGCGAGCTGTATCGGGCAATGCTGGAAGAAAAGCTGGAAGTGATTTATGACGACCGGAGCGTCAGCGCCGGCGTCATGTTTTCGGACGCCGACCTGCTCGGTGTGCCCATCAGGGTTATTGTGAGCCCGAGAAATATAAAGGAAAACTGTGTGGAGATCGTTACCAGGGATAAACGGATATCAAAAAAGGTTGGGATTGAGAGCGGCATTTTGGAAGTCAGGGCGCTGATAAAAAAGCTAACCGCCGAAATTGAGGATTATTCGATATCGTAAACAACCGTTGTGTCCGGCGGCGATAGATTCGATCATATTTCGGGAGATGAAAGAATGAAAATTGACCGGCTTATCGGTATTTTGGCCGTACTTCAGAACAAAAAAAAGACCTCCGCGCCGTATCTGGCAGAGCGGTTTGAGGTGTCACGCCGGACAATCAGCAGGGATATCGAGGACCTGTGTAAGGCCGGCATCCCGATTGTGACGACTCAGGGTGTTTCCGGCGGTATATCACTGATGGAAGGGTTCCAGCTGGACAGAACAATCTTTACCGCACCCGAGCTGCAGAGCATTCTGATCGGATTAAAGTCCTTGGACAGCGTATTCGATACATCCTATACAAAACTTGTGGCAGAAAAACTCGCGCTGGATGAGGATTCGGTCATTCTACCATCGGAAAGCTTCATTATCGATCTTTCGGCATTTCATAAAAACAGCCTGACGCCGAAAATCAAAACAATCAGAAAAGCGATTCAGGAAAGGCGAAGAGTGCAGTTTCATTATTATTACGACAAAGGTGAGGCAGATAGAAAGATTGAACCTTACCTGATCATATACAAATGGAGCGCATGGTATCTTTTCGGTTTCTGCATGGAACGAAACGACTTCAGGATGTTTAAACTGGACAGGCTGTGGGAGCTGAAACTCACGGACGAAATATATGATAAAAAGCAGTTGATCGAAAGCAGGTTGAGCTTTGACGGATTTTTCTGCGATGAAATTGAAGTGACAGTCGTTTATGAAGAAAGCGAGAAGTACAAGCTTGTGGAAACCTTCGGGCCCGAGAGCTTTACCGTGCTTGAAGATGGCAGGTTGCTGATGAAATCCCGTTATAGAAATATGGACACCGCCGTCAAAGAAATCCTCGGTTTTGCGGAAAGAGCCGAGGTTCTCGGCCCCGAGGAAGTCAGAACCGAGCTTCTATATAGAATTAATGCAATAAAAAGCAAATATCAAACATGACATACCGGTGTCGCGATTATAGGGTATGCTGGTAAAAGGAGGCGGTACCATGACAATATGCCATTTCAAAGACTTTATAGACGCGCTGCTTCAGACAGGTTTTACCCCTCTGGGCAGCGGCGAGGGCATATTTTCACTGTCTTCGCGATACGGGGAGCAAATCATACCCCACACCGAGAAACCGGATACCGATCCATGGGAGTGGCGCATGCGCGTTCTGGAGGAGAGAAACGACATAGCTTACGGAAAGGTTTTTTACCGAAAAGGCGGTCTGATCACAAGGCAGTGGTATCCGTATTTTCTCGCGGCGCGCCGAGGCGGCATGACGTTTGAGGACGCGTATTCAGACGGTACGATCGGGTATTTTGAGAAGCGAGTTTATGAGGTTATTCGTGCGCAGGCGTGCGTACCGCTGCCTATAATAAAGCAGCTCGGGCGGTTTTCGCGCGAGGACACTTCCCGTTTCGACAGGGCGCTTATCGAGCTTCAAATGAGAATGTATGTGACAATTTGCGGGCGGCAGTTTATAAACGAAACGCGAACCGGCTGGAGCTCGACGGTTTTATGCACGGTCGAAAACTTCTTCGATACAGAGGTCTTTGATAAAGCCGATCAAATCGGCAGGGAGGAAGCCGTCGAGGAGATTACCGGACATATTTATACACTCAATCCGCATGCGGACCGGAAAAGGGTTCAAAAACTCATATTAGGCTAAGACACATCGCATTTCCGTAGAAATGCGATGTGTCTGTTTTGCTCTCCGCTCTCCGAGAGAATTTGATATGACGCGGCAGCCGAAACGGAAGCGCTTTTTGTTTAAAAACTCAATGCGGAGAAGCTTTTCAGGGCATTGACGGTGTTTTCACGGCTGCCGAATGCGGTCAAACGAAAGAAACCCTCGCCCGACTTCCCGAAACCGGCGCCGGGGGTGCCGACGACGCCCGCCTTTTTTAATAGGAAGTCGAAGAAATCCCAGGATGTCATACCGTTTGGACATTTAAACCAGATATACGGGGAGTTTTCGCCGCCGGTAAACCAGATGCCAAGTTTTCTCAGCGTGTCCGAAATCAGCAATGCGTTTTCCCTGTAATAGGCGATATTTTTGCGTGTCTGCCGAAATCCTTCGTCGGTCAGGACCGCTTGTGCGCCGCGCTGTACGATGTACGGGACACCGTTGAATTTAGTTGTCTGGCGGCGCAGCCACAGTGTGTTAAGGCTCGCACCGTTTCTTTTCAGCGACTTTGGTACAACCGTATATCCGCATCTTGTGCCGGTAAAGCCGGCTGTTTTGGAAAAAGAGCAGAATTCTATCGCACACTCTTTGGCGCCCTCCACCTGATAAATGCTTGTGGGCAAAGCTTTATCGGTGATAAATGCCTCGTACGCGCTGTCAAACAATATGACCGCGTTATTTTTCAGGGCAAAATCCACCCAGATTTTGAGTTGCTCTTTGCTGTATACCGACCCTGTCGGGTTATTCGGAGAACAAAGGTAGATAATATCCGCTTTTGTCTGTTTATCCGGGAGAGGTGTAAACGCGTTTTCAAGCGTCCCGTAAATATAGTCCACCTTTCTGCCGGCCATAATGTTGGTATCGATATAGACAGGGTAGACGGGATCGGGAATCAAAACATCGTTGTCTGTCGAGAAGATGTCCAAAATGTTTCCGATATCGCTTTTCGCGCCGTCGCTGATGAATATTTCGTCAATATCCAAATCGACGCCTTTTTTTGCATAATACGCAGAGATGTCGCTGCGCAAAAATGCGTAACCTTGTTCTTCTCCGTAACCGCGGAAAGTCTTTTGCTCACCCATTTCCGCGACGGCATTTGTAAGCGCCTCGATGACGGCCGGGACCAAAGGTAAGGTGACATCACCGATGCCGAGGCGATATATTGCCCTGTCCGGGTTTGCCGATTGATATTCTTTGACTTTTTTTGCGACAGTAGAAAACAGATAGCTCTCTTGTAGATTTAAGTAGTTTGCATTTATATTCATGGAATCCTCCTCATTTACCGGAATTCACGATGTCGAGCGAAGCTTTTACTAAGCCTGAAAAAAGCGGATGCGGTCTGTTCGGGCGGCTTTTGAACTCAGGATGAAACTGCACACCGACAAAGAAATTGAGCGAAGGAATCTCAATGGCCTCAACCAGCAGATTATCGGGCGATGTTCCGCAGATTTTCATGCCGCTTTCCTCAATCGGTTGCCTGTATTTGTTATTGTATTCATACCGGTGCCTGTGCCGTTCGCTGATCAAATCGATTTTATACAGATCATGCAGCAGGGTATCGGGTTTAATTTTGCAGGGGTAGGCGCCAAGACGCATTGTTCCGCCCTTTTTCACGACACTGAGCTGTTCTTCCATTAGATTAATGACAAGATGGCTGCTGTCGGGGTTGAATTCACCGGAATCCGCGTCTGAAAAGCCGCAGACATTTCTGGCAAATTCGATTACCGCCACCTGCATGCCAAGACAGATGCCGAGGTATGGGATATTGTTTTCCCTGGCAAACCTGCAGGCGATGAGCTTTCCTTCTATGCCTCTGCTGCCGAACCCGCCCGGAACCAAAATCCCGTTGGCGTCCTTGAGCGTCTCGGCTATATTTTCTTCCGTTATCTGATCGCTGTCTATCCACATGATCGAGATTGCAGCGCCGAATTCATATCCGGCGTGGCTTAACGCCTCGGATATCGAGAGATAAGCATCATGCAGCCTGACATATTTGCCGACAATGGCTATTTTGACCTCTTTGTCGGTCGTTTTGATTTTCGCCGTCATTGCTTCCCAGACGCTGAGATCGGGCTCATTCGTATGAATCCCCAATTCACGACATACAACACTGTCCAGGCCGTTCTTGTACAGCATGATCGGCGCATCGTACAGACAGGGGATTGTCAGGTTTTCAATCACACAATCGGGCTTGACATTGCAGAACATGGACAGCTTAAGCAAAATCTCGCTGTTCAGGCTCTCGTCGGCGCGCGCTACGATGATGTCCGGAGATATGCCCATTGCCCTGAGTTCCTTGACGGAATGCTGCGAGGGTTTTGATTTGTGTTCACCCGAGCCTTTTAAGTAGGGAATCAGTGTGACATGGATAAACAGGCAGTTTTCCCGTCCGATCTCATGGGAAATTTGGCGAATCGCTTCCAGAAACGGCTGGCTTTCTATGTCGCCGGTCGTACCGCCGATTTCGGTGATTAAAATATCCGTAGCTGTGGTTTTTGCGCCGGAATAGATAAATTCTTTAATCTCGTCGGTAATATGAGGGATCACCTGTACGGTTTGTCCGAGATAACCGCCGTTTCTCTCTCTGGACAAAACATTGTAGTAAACCTTACCTGAGGTCAGGTTACTATACTTGGTTAGGTTCTCGTCGATAAACCGTTCATAATGGCCCAGGTCCAGATCCGTTTCTGCGCCGTCGTCGGTTACGAATACCTCACCATGCTGGAAAGGACTCATTGTACCCGGATCTACGTTTATATAAGGGTCGAGCTTCTGCGCGGCTACTTTCAAACCTCTTGTTTTCAAAAGCCTGCCCAGCGATGCCGCCGTAATGCCTTTTCCAAGGCCCGATACAACACCGCCTGTCACAAAGATAAATTTTGTTTTCATGATCCCCCGCCTCCGTTATTTATATTAAAGTTGTGCCTTCAAAGACTTTTTCGCAATCTCCGCTCAAATACACCGATCCATCAAGATACATGATAGTGAGCTCCCCGCCGAGCAGCTTTACGCGAATCGCCTCACCCTCGATACAATATCCGTTCAATACCGCTGCCACAACGGCGGCGCAGGCCCCGGTTCCGCAGGCCATCGTTTCACCGCATCCGCGTTCCCAAACGCGCATTTTCAGCGTATTTGAGTCGATTACCTTGACAAATTCGGTATTCACACGTTCCGGGAAGATCGGCGCGTTTTCAAAATCCGGCCCGAGCTTTTTGACATCGAGCGACTCGATATCCTGGCAGAACACGACACAGTGCGGATTGCCCATCGAAACACAGGTTATTTCGAAGCTCCGCCCGTTTATGGCAATGGGCCGGCGGACAATTTCTTCGCCTTGCAGCAAAACCGGAATATCACCCGGTTTTAACATAGCTTTGCCCATGTTGATCCTTACCGTGTTAACCAGACCGTGCCGGGTCTTTATCTCAAGCTCTCTGATGCCGATTTTCGTTTCAAAGGTCATATACGGCTTTTGAACATGCTTTATGTCGTATAAATATTTTGCCGCGCACCTCAGCGCGTTTCCAAACATTTCCCCCTCACTGCCGTCAGCGTTGAACATCCGAATCCTCGCGTCCGCAATTTCCGAGCGCATCATCAACACAATTCCGTCGCCGCCGATACCGAAATGCCTGTCCAACAGGAAAATGGAAAGGGATTCGGGAGAATTGGGCTGCTGGTCAAAACAATCAATGAAGATATAGTCATTGCCGCAGCTTTGCAGCTTCGTAAATCGTAGTGCCTCATGAACGCTTCTCATGTTGTTGATGTCGACGAGCTCGGTATTGATCTCACTGTACCCGCTCAGCAGGCTGTCTGCCAGCGCATTGGCCGTATCGATGCTGGTTAGGCAGGGAATGCCCAGCAAGCAGGCCTTCCTGCGCATTTTTACGCTGTCTCTGGCCGGATCGCGGCCTCTTGCGGAGGTCGATATAATGTAGTTGACTTTTCCGCTTTCCAGCAAAGAGATGGCGTTCTCTCCGCCCGCCTCATGAATCTTACCGACAGTCTGCACGTCTATACCCGACTGCTTCAGTATTTTCCCCGTTCCGGATGTGGAGTAAACGGAAAAGCCCATGCTTACAAATTTCTTCGCCACCTCCGGTATTTCGTCTTTGTCTACATCCCGAACAGTAATGAAAACGCCGCCTTTTTTCTGCATGGTATAACCCGCTGCGACAAGTCCTTTGAAAAGCGCTTCGCGCAGATTTTTTCCGAGTTCGAGGACCTCACCCGTGGATTTCATTTCCGGACCGAGCTGGGTATCGACATCCGTCAGCTTTTCAAAGGAAAAAACCGGAACCTTCACAGCGGTGTATGGCGGGATTCTGGCCATCGGCTCCGTGTAGCCCAGCTCGGAAAGCTTCTCGCCAAGACTGACCCGCGTTGCCAGATCACACATCGGGACACCGGTCACCTTACTGATGTAAGGAACCGTTCGCGAAGCACGCGGATTTACCTCGATCACATAGATCTCCCTGTCCTTAAGGACATACTGGATGTTTACGAGGCCCCTAACGTCAAGCGCCATACAGATTTTCGTTGTCACATCTACGATTTTCTCAGTCAAATCATCATCTATATGGGGCGCAGGATAGACCGCGATGCTGTCTCCCGAATGAATGCCTGTGCGTTCGATATGCTCCATGATGCCCGGAATCAAGATCCGGTCGCCGTCCGATATCGCATCAACCTCGACCTCTAAACCGCTCAGATACTTGTCGATCAAAACAGGGTTATCCTGTTTTTGACGTAAAATAATCTCCATATATTCTCGTATATCCTCGTCGCCGAAGGCGATGATCATGTTCTGCCCGCCAAGAACATACGATGGACGCATAAGAACGGGATAACCGAGCCTTCCGGCCGCAGACAGTGCTTCCGATTCGGTCATGACCGTGAAACCCTTTGGCCTTTTGATCTGCAGGCTTTCCAGCAGCGCGTCAAAACGTTCCCGATCCTCCGCTTTATCTATGCTGTCTGCCGAAGTGCCGATGATACGAACGCCCCGCTTATGAAGCTCAGGCGCCAGCTTTATCGCGGTACCGCCGCCGAATGCCGTGATAACGCCCAGCGGCTTTTCAATACTGATCACATTCATGACGTCCTCAATGTGAAGCGGCTCGAAATACAGCCTGTCCGCAGTATCAAAATCGGTCGATACGGTCTCCGGATTGTTGTTGATGACGATGACCTCATAACCGAGGTTTTTGAGGGACCATACGCAGTGGACACAGGCATAGTCGAATTCAATGCCCTGCCCGATCCGGATTGGACCGGAGCCAAGCACAAGCACGCGCTGCTTATCACTTTTCTCGATGATTCGGAGCGCCTCGTTTTCCGCACCCGATTCGGGTCTGTCATAAATGCCATAAAAATACGGCGTTGCGGCTGCAAACTCACCGCCGCAGGTATCGACCATTTTATATACGGGTGTTAATGTATAGGGGTGCATGCCGGCAAGCCGTTCAATGGTTTTATCGGTAAAGCCGAGCTGTTTTGCCATTATATAGTCCGCTTCGTTGATTTTACCCTGTTTCAGTCTGCTTTCATGTTTTGCGATGCGGCAAAGCTTATACAAAAACCATTTATCGATCATCGTCAACCGATTGATTTTCATGACCGGAACGCCGCGCTTAAGGGCTTCATATACAGCGAACAGCCGCTCGTCCGTCGCGTCTGTCATGGCCGCCTCAAGCTCGTCGTCTGAAAGCCGCTGCAGCTTCGGTAGCGTCAGCGTTTCAAGGCCGATTTCCGCGCCGCGTACCGCCTTCATGAGCGCAAGTTCGAAGGTGTCTGCAATGCTCATGACCTCGCCGGTTGCCTTCATCTGTGTTCCCAGTTGCCTTTTTGCGTACACGAATTTATCGAAAGGCCATTTCGGGAACTTGACGGCCACATAGTCCAGCACCGGCTCGAAGGCCGCAAAGGTACTGCCGGTAACGGCATTGACTATTTCATCTAAATTATATCCGATAGCAATCTTTGCTGCAACCTTTGCAATCGGATAACCGGTAGCCTTGGAGGCAAGTGCGGAAGAGCGTGAAACCCGGGGATTGACTTCGATGACGGCATACTCAAACGATTCGGGATTTAAAGCAAACTGACAGTTGCAGCCGCCTTCCACGCCCAATGCCGTGATGATGTCGAGAGCAGCTGAACGCAGAGTTTGATATTCCTTGTCAGAAAGGGTGACGGCGGGCGCGATAACAATGCTGTCGCCGGTATGAATGCCGACCGGGTCAAAGTTTTCCATCGAGCAAATCGCTATTACACTGCCGCCGGCGTCCCGCATAACTTCAAACTCGATTTCTTTCCAGCCCGCTATGGATTTCTCGACGAGAACCTGATTGATGGGTGAGAGGGACAAGCCGTTGCTTACAATCTCTCTTAGCTCGGTGTCGCTGCCTGCGATACCGCCGCCGCTTCCGCCGAGCGTGAAAGCGGGCCTGATGATAACGGGGTAGCCGATATCACTTACAAAAGCAAGCGCCGTATTAATATCGGAAGCAATGACGGAGGGAACGACAGGCTGGCCGATGCGCTGCATTGTTTCCTTAAAAATTTGCCTGTCCTCAGCTTTATCAATCGTTTCCGGGGAAGATCCAAGAAGCTTTACGCCCGTTTTTTCAAGAAACCCCTGTTTGGCAAGCTGCATGCAAAGCGTTAAAGCCGTCTGGCCGCCGAGGCCGGATAAAATGCTGTCCGGTTTTTCTTTTCTGATAATTCTTTTGAGTGTTGTCAGTGTCAAAGGCTCGATGTATATTTTGTCCGCCATTACCCGATCGGTCATGATCGTCGCAGGGTTTGAGTTAACCAAAACGATTTCAATGCCGTCGTCCTTCAAGGCCCGGCAGGCCTGGGTGCCTGCATAGTCAAACTCCGCCGCCTGCCCGATAATGATCGGGCCGGAGCCGATAACCAATACCTTTTTTATGTTTTTATTGAGCGGCATAATTGTTTTCCTCCATCATGCCTGTGAATCTGTCAAACAAAAACGACGTATCCAGCGGCCCGGCACAAGCCTCCGGGTGGAATTGTACCGAGAATGCCGGAAAATTCAGATAGTCAAGCCCTTCGCAGGTGCCGTCGTTGACGTTGACATACCGTTCTCTGGCTATGCCGGGGTCAATGCTGTCGGAGGATACGGCATAACCGTGATTTTGGCTGGTAATGTATACTTTGCCCGTCAGCATATCCTTTGCCGGCTGATTTGCGCCTCTGTGCCCGTATTTCAGCTTAAACCGGTCAAAGCCGTTTACCAAAGCCAGCAGCTGATGGCCAAGGCAGATGCCGAAGGTTGGTATATTTGTCTTCCGGAGATTTGTCAGCATGTGAATGATCTCAGGATTGTCCGCCGGGTCACCGGGACCGTTTGAGAGTATGATGCCGTCGGGTGAGACGGACAATATGTCTTTAACACTGCTGTGCGCGGGGAAAACCCAAACGTCACATTGGCGTTTCAGCAGTTCGCGTTTTATGTTGTATTTATAGCCGAAATCAATCAGAGCAACCTTGTGTTTACCGCCTTGGCTCTTAAATAACGCAGTGCGCGAAACGGTAACGTTTTTCACCGCATTCTTAATGGTATACGCAGCGAGCTCTTTCCCGTCAACCGAATGCGGATTGCAGGTAATTTTTCCGTTCATGACGCCGCTTTCGCGTATGGTTTTCGTCAGTGCCCTGGTGTCGATCCCATGCAGCCCTACGATGTTTACAGTCTTTAAAAAGGTGTCAAGGTCGCCTTCGCTTCTGAAATTCGAAGGTTCCTGACACCAATGTTTGACAATATAGGCGCTTGCGCCAACCGAGTCGCTTTCAAAGTCGGCCGGAATCAGACCGTAATTTCCGATCAGGGGAAAGGTTTGAACCACAATCTGCCCGTGATAGCTTTGGTCAGTCAGCGTTTCCAGATAACCGGTCATACCCGTTGTAAATACAATTTCTCCGGTTACCTCACCTTTTGCTCCGAAGGATCTACCCTCGAAAATCTTGCCGTTTTCCAAAACCAGATACAATTGATCAGACATATACAGGGATTTGCTCACATGAACAAATCATACCTCCGTTCCTCCGTTTTCGAAAAATCATATTCCTGTGCACTCCCGCTTCCGTCATGGACAAAAAAGAAATCAGCAGGTATTTTGAACCGTGCTTTGCATTGTGCACAATCTTAATGTCTTCTTTATTCTTGACTGGATTTTTGTTCATTTCGGATCCGCCGCCTTTCCTGTCAAAAGGCTCTGCCGTTTTGCGCAGGTCCTACACGACCTTAAAGTACTTTTCGCGATAAAACTCTCTTTTGTTTTGGGATTTCAGGAATGCGAACGCCTCATCCTTCTTTATGGCGATAAACCGATTGAAGGCTTTCTCGCCGATTGTTGATCTGACAAACTCGCTTTGCTCGGCAAGAGACACCGCCTCGCTGATATCATACGGAAGGCGTTCCGGTGATGCGGTGACGCCGTCATCGGATTTACCAAGGTTTTCATCGGCAGACGGAGGCAAAGGAAGCTTCTGCTCTATCCCGTAAAGCCCCGCACTGATGATCAAAGCAAGGGCCAGATAAGGATTCAGCGCGGGGTCGGGGGAGCGGAGTTCGAACTTTGCTATACCGCCGTCAGCAGCGGGAATCCTGATAAGCCGGGATCGGTTTAAATGCGTCCATGAGACATATTCCGACGCTTCAGGGGTTCCGAAACGTTCATATGAATTGGATAGAGGATTTAAGAACAAAGTCATTTCCCTGATTTTTGCTAAAATGCCTGCAATAAAACAGTGCGTTTCGTCCGAATGCGCCAAATCGGTCTCAGAAACATACTCACCACTGCGGCTAAGCGATATTTTAAGGTGCAGACCGCTGCCGCTCTTGCCCAAAATTGGCTTTGGCATAAAGGACGCGAAAAGGTCATTTTTTGCCGCTATGGATTTAATAACCGATTTAACTGTTTGGATATTATCGGCGCAGTGTAAAGCATCGGTCATTTGAAGTTCAATCGCATTTTGGCCCGGCCCCTGTTGATGATAAGACGCTTCGGAATAGATTCCCATTTCCTCAAGGTTCAAGCAGATATCACGGCGTATGTCTTCGCCCTTATCCAGAGGCGCAAAGTCGAGATATCCGCCGTTATCCACTGCGGTTTCGGTCGGCTCGCCGTTTTCGTCAGTTTTGAACAGATAAAACTCACATTCGGCACCGATTTTGCATTGATAACCTATATTCGTCAGGCGTTCAATCACGCGCTGAAGTATTTTCCTGCTGTCGCCCGTAAAGGCGGTACCGTCAGGATTATTAACATGGCAGGAGAACCTGGCCACTCGCCTCTGCCGGGGACACAAGGGCAGCACGGTCAGGGTCGAGAGTTCCGGAAACAACAGAAGGTCGGAGTGGGTACAATCAGAAAAACCCATGACGGCGGAAGCGTCAATGCAGATGCCGCTCTCAAATGCCGACTGCAGTGTATTGGGAAGGATCGATACATTCTTTTGAATTCCGAGAGGATCGCAAAAGGCGAGACGGATAAACTTAATGTCGTTTTCTTTGACAAACTGAAGCACATCCTTTATGGTATCGGACATTGTTTACCCCTCCCTGATTATTTGTATCCTGCCGCGCATCGTATAACCGAATGCATCCTCTGAATTGCCGTGGATGATGATCTCGGCGCCGTCAAGGTTGCAGCCAAACACATTTTCCTTGTAATCTCTGACTATAGAGTTTAGCACGTTGAATTGAAAATCACAAGCAGAAATATTCATATTTGTTCATCCGTTCCGCCGCTGCGCTCCGGCACATTTTTTGCTTGCACCTTCCATATTTTGCGCATAAAAGATCAGACTTGTAGAGATACCGGCTCTTTTACATTACCGGTCACATTAAAGCCTTCAAGATGCATATGATCCCGGATAATCTTTTATAGTTTTTTTCCGTACGTTCAAAATATACTTCCTCCTCGTAATATCCTGCAGCTATGACATGAAAACCGAAAGCTATTGCGGGAGCCTGATTGTTTTGACTGTTCGATAATCCTCGGTATTGACAAAGAAAACCATCCGTGATATAAGTTATTTGTAGACAGCAATGGCGCTGTGGGCTACGTGCCTGCAGCGCCTGTAGATTTTTGCGGGAGTGAACGAAATGAATGATGTTCAAGGGACATATGGCAGCCTTGTGTTCAATGATGCGGTTATGCAAGCCAGACTTTCAAAAGACGTATACAAAACGCTCAAAAAGACCATGGCCAAGGGATTGCATTTGGAGCTGGATGTGGCAAACCATGTAGCCAATGCCATGAAAAACTGGGCCTTGGAAAAAGGCGCGACGCATTTTACACACTGGTTCCAGCCGATGACCAGCATTACGGCGGAAAAACACGACAGCTTCATCTCGCCAACCGGAGACGGAAAAATCTTAATGGAATTTTCGGGCAAGGAATTGGTTAAAGGAGAGCCTGACGCTTCGAGTTTTCCCTCGGGAGGATTGCGCGCCACCTTTGAAGCCAGAGGCTATACCGCGTGGGACCCGACCTCGTATGCGTTCATTAAGGACAGTGTCCTGTGTATCCCGACTGCCTTCTGTTCGTATAGCGGCGAAGCCCTCGACATGAAAACACCGCTGCTCAGATCCATGGATGCGCTGAGCAGGCAGGCGGTTAGAATACTGAGGCTCTTTGGAACCGTGAATGATGAGCGCGTAGTTACAACAGTCGGTGCTGAGCAGGAATATTTTCTGATTGATAAAAAAGAGTACATGAAGCGTCTTGATCTCATTTGCTGTGGGAGAACCTTATTCGGCGCAAGACCACCCAAGGGCCAGGAATTGGAAGACCATTATTTCGGTGCCTTAAAGCCCAGAGTTGCGGCATTTATGAAGGACCTCAATGAGGAGCTTTGGAAGCTTGGTGTACCGGCTAAGACGCAGCACAATGAGGTTGCACCCGCTCAGCATGAAATCGCACCGGTCTTTGAAACAACCAATATCGCAACAGACCATAACCAGCTCGCGATGGAGATAATGAAGAGTATCGCAAACAGGCACGACCTTACTTGCCTGCTTCATGAAAAACCCTTTGCGGGCATCAACGGAAGCGGCAAGCACATCAACTGGTCCATGGCGACCGAATCCGGCATCAACCTGTTGGAACCGGGCGATACCCCATATGAAAACGCGCAGTTCCTCTTGTTTTTAATCGCTGTCATCAAGGCTGTCGACGAATACCAGGAGCTGCTTCGCATTTCGGTGGCGGGAGCCGGAAATGACCACAGACTGGGCGCAAACGAAGCTCCGCCCGCCATTGTTTCGATGTTCCTTGGCGAGGAGCTGACAGCGATATTGGAAGCGATTGATGCCGAGTCGGAATATCACTCCAGAGAGAAGATTCAGATGGAGATCGGGGCGACCGTATTGCCGCATTTTCCGAAGGATACCACAGACAGAAACCGCACGTCACCCTTTGCCTTTACAGGTAACAAATTTGAGTTTCGCATGGCCGGCTCGACCGCTTCGGTTGCCGGGCCCAATATTGTGCTCAATACGATCGTCGCCGAGAGCCTCAGAATATTTGCCGATAAGCTTGAAGCGTCAACAGATTTTAAAAAGGATCTCGAGGAACTGATCAAATCGACGATCAGGAAGCACAAGAGGATCATCTTCAACGGCAACAACTACTCAGAGGAATGGGTAACGGAAGCCGAAAAGAGAGGATTGCGCAACAAGGTTAGCTCCGTCGATGCCCTTCCTGCCTTCATCTTGCCGAAGAATATAGCGGTATTTGAAAAACATAAGGTATATTCCGCATCCGAAATTCATTCCAGATACGATATTATGCTCGAAAGCTACAGCAAGACGATTCTGATTGAAGCCTTAACGATGATCGATATGGTAAAAAAAGGTGTTGTCCCTGCCTGCATCAGGTATCAGAATGATATTTCGGAATTGCTCGGCCGAAAGAAGAAGCTCGGAGATTTCCCGACTCAGATGGAAGAAAGTATGCTGACAAAGATATCGAGGCTGTCACTGGCCTTACATAGGAGCCTGGAGGAGACGGAAGACAGCATATTGACAGCCAAAACAAACGGAGACCATCTTGCCGCGGCCAGATTCTATCGGGAGATCGTTTTCAATAAAATGTCCGGGCTCAGACAGGTTGTCGATGAACTGGAGACGCTGATTGGCAGCGAATATTGGACATATCCGACCTATTCGGATCTGCTGTACAGTGTCAATTAGTCATTAAAGCAATAGTGACAAGCGGATTCATGGAACGGACCGGAGATTGCACGGAATATGGGTTAACATTAATAAAGGAATGAGTGATTATGGAATTTTCAGCGCATTTGAAGCACTTTCTCGACGAAGAGGGCAGATTAATCGCTTATCCGTCAAAACATAAGAAAAAAATCTGCGCGTTGTTTTTCTTTTCGGAAAAGTTTACAAAGGGTAATGTCTATAGCGAAAAAGAAGTCAATGAGATATTGAACAGCAGCCATACCTTTCAAGACCCATGCCTGATCAGAAGAGAGATGGTCAATTACCGGTTTTTCAGCAGGGAGAGAGACGGATCGGTGTACCGGCTGGAAAATGAGCAGCCTGACCCGAAACAGTTTGGCCTGTGAGCACATCCGCCCATTGTGCATTAAAGCAGAATGGGCGGATGTTGACCGGGCGATTGTTCAACAGATTGACAATTTTGCACAGCGGTTGTATGCTTGGCATAATAAGGTCATAAGATCATAATACGACAGGATAAAAATAGAGAGGACTGCGGCGAGACAATCGGCTGCATTGGTGGATGTATGAGAATTCTTTTGCTAGGCGGATTTCTAGGTTCGGGAAAAACCAGTATTCTGCTGCAGCTGGCAAAGCACATCATTTCAAAAGAGGGGAAAAGCGGCTCAACAACGGTTATGATCATCGAAAATGAAATCGGCGATGTCAGCGTGGATGATAAGCTGTTGATATCGCAGGGCCTCGCGGTAAGAGATCTCTTTTCCGGATGCGCCTGCTGTACATCGGGAGGGGATCTCCTGATGGATATTCAGAAAATAAAAGACGAGATTAATCCGAAGTGGATCATTATAGAAGCAACCGGTGTTGCCTACCCCCGCCAGATTAAAGAATCCATAGAGATGTATTTTCATATACCGGTAAAGATTCTGTGCGTAGCCGACGCAAAGAGATGGAAAAGACTGCGCAGGGCGATGTCGCAGCTAATCGAAGCACAGTTGGAACTGGCGGACTGCATTTTACTTAACAAAGTAGACCTCGTGAGCGAAGAAGAGGCGGACGCCGTGCTTGCGGATATCCGGACATTCAATGAAAATGCGGTTTTGCACAAAACCACAGGTATTTTACCTGTGGATGAAGCCGTATGGGAGGCTATCGTTTAGCACAGACTGATTAATAACAAGGCATGGTGAGAAGGGATGAACAGTCAAAGCAACAAGGTAACAATGAATTCAAAGCTGCACGACGAGGCACGTGTCGTATCCGCCAAATTCGAGCTTTTGTGCGAAAGACCCGAGGTTCTGAAAACGCTGCTTAATCGGTTGGCGGCGGGGATGAACACAATTAACCTATGGGCTGATGACTGCGGTGTAATCATCGGACACTTGAAAGGTTATGTCACATGGAATGATGAGGCGGTTATGCTGTCCACAACAGGTGAAGAGATTCAAGTCAAAGGTTTACATAATTATCCGGACGCCCCCTGTGTGCTGGATGTCGGCCTTGCGGCTATCGTTTTCGGCGCCCGGCAGGGGGAAATGGAAAAACAACTGGAGGGTTTGATCGCAACGCTGTTTGATGCCTTAGCGGCACGGTTTTCAATAGAGTATGAAAGCGATCACGCGCACCGCCATGATCACGCGCACCACCATGATCACGCCCATGATGGGGAGTCCGAAATCTGTACCTGCGGGGAAAGCGGACACAATCACGGGCATGAACACGGATAAAAGCAGTAACGGCGTGGTATCGGTCCGGGCTTTAGGCCGGGTGTCGCAGCAACATCCTTACATTTATTTCGCGACCCATTTCCAGTTTACGATCTCCGGTAAATCGACGCCATATTTGGCGATATATTGCTTGTGCTCGACGAGCTTATCGTTCATCATTTGAATCAGATAGGCTCCCCTGTTGCCGAGCTGAGGCAGCCGAATGATCACATCCATGACCAGATGAAACCGGTCGATATCATTTTGAACCCGCATGTCAAATGCCGTCGTGATGGTTCCTTCCTCCTTATAGCCGCGGACATGCAGGTCTTTGTTGTGCCGGCGGTAGGTCAGCTCGTGTACAAGAGTTGGATAGCCGTGAAAACAAAAGATGATCGGCTTGTCCTTCGTAAAAATCATATCATAACGGCTGTCCTTCATACCATGCGGATGTTCCTCTGCCGGCTGAAGCTTCATCAAGTCGACGATGTTGACAACGCGGATTTTAAGTTCGGGCAGATGCTCGCGCAAAATAGTGACTGCGGCAAGGGTTTCGATTGTCGGCGTATCGCCGCAGCAGGCCATGACCACATCGGGCTCGCAGCCGGCGTCGTTGCTTGCCCATTGCCAAATACCGATGCCTTGTGTGCAGTGCTTGACGGCTTGTTCCATTGTCAGCCACTGTTGACGCGGGTGCTTGGAGGCCACAATGACATTGACATAGTTGCGGCTGCTTATACAGTGGTCGAATACGCTGAGCAGGCAATTGGCGTCGGGCGGCAGATAAAGGCGGATGACATCCGCTTTTTTATTTGCCACATGGTCAAGAAAGCCGGGATCCTGATGGGTGAATCCGTTATGATCCTGCTGCCAGACGTTTGAAGAGAGTACGTAGTTCAGTGAAGCGATATCCAGCCGCCAGGATAATTCCCCTGCGACCTTCAGCCATTTCGCATGCTGGGCAAACATCGAGTCGACGATTCGGATAAAAGCCTCGTAGCTGTTGAAGAAACCGTGCCTGCCCGTCAGAAGATAACCCTCAAGCCATCCCTGACACATGTGTTCTGACAGCATGGCGTCCATGACGCGTCCGTCACCTGCCAGAAATTCATCATCATCCTCGATTTCGGCGTTCCAGTTGCGGTTTGCTTGCTCAAAAATTTTGCTCAGCCTGTTTGACATGGTTTCATCGGGACCGAATACACGAAAATTTCGGGCTTCTTTGTTCAGCTTGAGGATATCCCTGACAAAGCCGCCAAGCTCAAGCATATCCTGTGCGACAACAGATCCGGGACTTGGCACATCAACGCCGTATTCCCGAAAATCGGGCAGCCGCAAATCCCTGAGCAAAAGCCCGCCGTTAGCGTGCGGATTTGCCCCCATGCGCCTTGTTCCTTTTGGCGCCAGCTCATATAGCTCATCGAGCAGACGCCCGTTTTCATCAAACAATTCCTGCGGACGGTAGCTTTCCATCCAGCCCTGCAAAATTTCGAGATGTTCGGGTTCATCCATCGTAACCGGGACCTGATGCGCTCTGAAGCTGCCCTCGATCGGGGAGTCCCCGACCTTTTTCGGACCGGTCCAGCCCTTCGGTGAACGGAATATGATTACCGGCCAGCGCGGGCGCGAAATGACCCCGTCTTCGCGTGCGCTTTTTCGGAGCGTCAGAATCTCGCAGATGACTTCGTCCAGCGTGCTCGCCATCAACGCATGCATCGCCATCGGATCTTTGCCCTCGACAAAAAACGGCTTCCAGCCGCATCCTTCAAAAAACATCCGGATTTCCTCATGAGAGATACGGGAAAATATCGTCGGATTGCTGATTTTATAACCGTTTAAGTGCAAGATCGGCAAAACAACGCCGTCTGTTGCCGCATTGAGAAATTTATTGGAATGCCACGCGGCGGCAAGAGGCCCGGTTTCGGCCTCGCCGTCACCGACCACACAGGCTGCAATCAGGTCAGGGTTATCAAAAACAGCTCCGAAGGCATGCGCAAGCGAGTAACCGAGCTCTCCGCCCTCATTGATAGATCCCGGTGTCTCCGGAGCAACATGGCTCGAAATACCTCCTGGAAATGAAAACTGCTTGAAAAGCTTTTTCATACCATCGATATCCCGGCTGATGTCGGGATAAACCTCGCTGTAGGAGCCCTCCAGATAGGTATTTGCGACCATGGCATTGCCCCCGTGTCCGGGCCCTGAAATGTAGATCATATCAAGATCATATTCCACGATAATACGGTTTAAATGTGCATAGATGAAGTTCTGACCCGGAACGGTCCCCCAATGGCCGACAATTTTTTTCTTTATATCTTCGCGTGTGAGCGGCCTTTGAAGCAGAGGATTGTCCAGAAGGTACAACTGACCGACCGACAGATAATTGGCAGCGCGCCAATAGGCGTCTATTTTATTCAGTAAAGCCTGCGATGCGGGCTTTTTTTCGGCTGTAAACATGAAAGGGCTCCTTTTCAGCTTTTGTTGATGGATATATTCTTCCATCAAAAGACTAAGAATATTAGCCTTGACAACCGCAGACATGACAATTTGCTTTTCGGCACAAGACAATTGTTAATATAAACAAAATATGGTATAATGCACTGTGCCCGTTTATATGAATTCCGTTTACCGATCAGGAGGAATGTATGCGCAGTAGGCTGAATTTTAGTAAGGCACTTATTCTGATGGTGACGCTCAGCGTTTTACAAACGATCGGACTAATCATCATCGTCGTCTTGGAAGTTGCAAGGAAGGGCCATATGATGGCTGCCGAACGGCTGTATATGCTGCCACTGCTGCTGCTGATATCTCTTGCGGGAACGGTCGTGGTTGTTTCACTGATTCACCCTATGCTTTACCTCATGCAAAGGCTCAGGCAGGCAGAGGACTCACTTAAGGATATCGCCGGCTTGAATAAAACGCTGAAGGCGCAGAGACACGATTTTATGAATCACCTGCAGGTTGTATTCAGCCTGATTGAGTTCGGCGAGTTTGCGGAAGCAAAGGCATATATAGAAAAAGAATATGAAAATGTAGAAAAAGTGAGTGGAATACTGAAGACCGAAAGTCCGGCAATCAATGCGATTCTTCAGGCCAAGCGGCAGATGTGCCAAAGCAGGGGAATTGATGTCGAGATGGATATCCGTTCCGCTTTATCCGAGCTGCCGGTACCGGCATGGGAATTTTGCAGGGTGTTGGGGAATATTATTGACAATGCAATTCATGCGTTGGCGCATAAAGACGGAGAAAAGATACTGTCAATCTCGATTTTCGAGGATCTTCAATACTACAGGTTCAAAATCAAAAACAACGGACCGACAATCGATAAGGCGTTTCACGAGAAGATTTTCGATGCCGGCTTTTCCCTGTCCGAAAACGGAGACGGAATGGGGCTGGCGATATGCCGCAAAATCCTTTGCGCATACGGCGGATCGATTTCGGTGGAATCTGACGAAGCAAAAACGGTGTTTACGGGTATGGTACCTCGGAAATCGCCGGCACGCCGGGCGCATTCGGAAGACGAAAACGACAATTGGAGTATATAAGTGTACTTTCCGGAAGTTTTCCGTTGAGTACGCAGCGGCGGCGGTATATACTGATATCGGAAGGAGGAGAATATCATGGTATTTGTTGAATTGTTATCAAATATATCGGTTTGGTCCGTTGTGCTGTTTGTTGTTGGGATGATTTTGATCGTCATTGAGTTGAACATACCCGGCTTCGGTATATTCGGCGTGCTCGGAATCATTGCCTTGGTTATTGATATTTTTATCACAGCGAAAACCTTTGCGCAGGGCATGATTATGACTGCTGTGTTTTTTGTCATTATCGCTATCCTTCTTGCTGTTCTGGCATCGTTCGTCTCAAAAGGCCGCATACCAAAGGGCCTTATGTTAAAGGAATCGACAAGTGCTGAACTGGGCTTTTCAAGCACGGAGGATATGAAGTACCTGATCGGAAAAACCGGAAAGGTTGTATCCATTTTACGGCCTGTGGGGAGTGTCGATCTGGACGGCGTTAAGCTGGATGTCATAACGCGAGGGGAATACATCTCAAAAGATGCGGTCGTTGAGGTGATCGAGGTTGAGGGGAACCGCATTGTCGTTAAGGAAAAACAAGATATCAAATCTGAAATTACTTAAATCTGAGGAGGAAACGGTATGGAAATCTGGTTACTGCTGCTCATTGTTACAGCCGCGCTGATTGTTCTTTGGCTTTTTTTCGCGGTTATTCCCGTTGCCCTATGGATAAGCGCTCTCGCTGCAAATGTGAGGGTCGGAATCTTAACGTTGATCGGTATGCGTCTCCGCCGGGTTGTGCCTGCCCGCATCGTCAATCCAATGATCAAAGCAGCGAAAGCAGGGCTTGATATATCGATCAATAAGCTTGAAGCCCATTATCTTGCCGGCGGCAATGTCGACAGAGTGGTCAATTCGCTGATTGCCGCGCAAAGAGCGGATATCGCTCTTGAATTTGAACGCGCCGCAGCCATCGATCTGGCGGGAAGAGATGTGCTGGAAGCGGTCCAAATGAGCGTCAACCCAAAGGTCATCGAAACGCCGATTGTCGCGGCGATTGCAAAGGACGGCATTGAACTCAAGGCCAAAGCAAAAGTAACGGTGCGCGCAAACATAGATCGTCTTGTCGGCGGTGCCGGAGAGCAAACGATCATCGCCCGCGTCGGCGAGGGTGTTGTTACCACCATCGGCAGCTCGCTTTCACATAAGGAAGTTTTGGAAAATCCGGACAGCATCTCCCGAACCGTGCTGGCAAAGGGTCTTGAAGCGGGCACGGCGTTTGAAATCCTATCCATCGATATTGCCGACATTGATGTCGGCCGCAATATCGGTGCGCAGCTGCAGACAGATCAGGCTGAAGCGGATAAGCGAATAGCGCAGGCGAAAGCCGAAGAAAGACGGGCGATGGCCGTAGCACTCGAACAGGAGATGAAAGCGCATGTTCAGGAAATGCGCGCCAAGGTTGTGGAAGCCGAGGCCGAGGTGCCCAAAGCGATGGCTGCCGCGCTCAGAGAAGGGAAGCTGGGCGTCATGGATTACTACAACATGCAAAATGTCGTTTCGGATACGAAAATGCGAAACGCAATAGCCGAATCGGATGACAAAACAAATTCGCACAATTGATGCTTCGTCCGGACCGAAGGGAGATTTGGTCTCCGTGTTAACGAAGTGATGAAAAGAGGTAAATATGGCTGAGTATGATGAAGAAAAAGGGCATGACATCGAGGGATCCCTGAATGATTTGCTCAGCGAAGTATATCAGCTGAGAAAAGAGCTTGCGGCAACCAAAAGGGTGGCAGCCGCGAAAAAAAGCGTGAGAACAAAACGGAGCAAGATCCTGCCCGATAAAGAAACTGCGAGAACCGGCATAATATACGCCGAGATTTTCGGACCTGCCATATCTAAAAGAAAAGGCGGATTCAAGGCATATTGAAGCAGGCCAAGAGTGTGCAGGATATAAACACAAAGAATACGCTCAGCAGAGCGTATTCTTTGTGTTGCGGGAACGGACGGAGAGATGAAATTAAAAGTATTCATAGCGGATGACGACAATGGTATGCGTCTGGTTTTGCGGAAAATCATCGAAAGCATGGACGGCATAGAATTTGTGGGTGAAGCAGCCGACGGGGAGGAGGCGGTTCGCCGCTGTCTCGCCATCAAGCCGGATGCGATATTTCTGGATGTGGAAATGCCCGTTCTATCGGGCGTAGAGGCGGCAAAACAGCTTTCACAGCTGCTTCCGGAAAGTGCGCTCGTCTTTGTCACGGCGCACAGCCGGTACATGCCGGACGCGTTTGAAGTATACGCGACCGATTATTTGCTCAAGCCGTTTAGAACAGACAGGGTCAGGCAAACGCTGAGAAAGCTGCAGAAAGCGCATATGAAGGCCAAGTCTGTTCCGGCCCCGACACTGATGCTTAAGAACAGGGATGGAATGACGTTTGTGCCGGTGAGAGACATTATTTTCATCTGCAGAGAAAATAAAAATACGCTTATTGTGACATCGGATTCTGTTTACACAACCTCGGATAGCTTAAGCGAGCTGGAAAAAAAGCTGGATAGCGGAAGCTTTTTCAGGTGCCACAGGGCATACATCATCAACATATCTGCCGTTACGAAAGTCTATCCGTACGGCAGATGGACATATCTGGTCAAGATGAAAGGAACCGAAAAAGACGCTTTGATCACGCATGAAAAGCTGGAGGAGCTTCAGGCGTTATTGAGCGGATAATCCCCCACGGTTTAAATGCTTCGAAATATGCGATGGGATCCGAAATGTGGAAACCAAAGATGCTTGAATGTGCCGGTTTTAACCGTTATACTAAACTTAACGTTAGCG
>LSQX01020389.1_pt2 | contig 60195 bp, 49 predicted proteins | sample 654561 | NCBI WGS metagenome assembly LSQX01 (sample SAMN04489861, study PRJNA283612) | anaerobic digester metagenome | isolation source: 4 biogas reactors fed with cattle manure at either 37C or 55C with and... | place: Denmark: Kongens Lyngby | collected 2014
CAGCCTCTGTGATTGCTTCTTCATAGGTAGGATGAGGACGTATAATCGATCCTAAATCCTTATAAGTGAGCTTTTTTGATATCGCTAGAGCAAGCTCACCAATCATATCCGTAGCTCTATCACACAGAAGCTGTGCTCCTAGGAGTCTTCCTGTTTTGGCATCACATATGAGCTTTACAAAGCCCCGCTCTCCCATGGATAGTAGGGTTTTACTATTTCCGAGCATAGGATATTTACCGACCTTAACATCGTAGCCTAATGCTTTCGCCTCAGCTTCATCCATACCTACAGTAGCTACTTCGGGTACTGTATATATACATGATGGTATTACATCCAAATCAATGGATGGCCTATGCCCAAACATTCTTTCCACAGCTACTATCCCCTGTGCTGATGCCACATGAGCAAGCTGTTTTCCCCGAATCACATCCCCTATGGCATAGATACCAGTAAGGCTTGTTTCAAAATCTGCATTAACCCTAATGCAAGCCCCGTCCATCTCAGGAGCTATATCTTCTTCAAATAATCCCTCAGTATTCGAGCGTCTTCCCACTGATAATAGAATTCCCTCGGCTTCTGTTGTCATGGTATTATCCTTCGCTATATATTCACAAACCAGTCCATAGGGACCCCCTTCGGAGATATTAACTACCTTTGCCCCAGTATGAATTGTAATTCCTTTCTTTTTAAGTCCCATGGTAATACTCTGGGAAATTTCTTTATCCATGCCCGATAGAATCCTGTCCATAGCTTCAATTATTTCTACTTCACAGCCAAGCTCCTTATAAATAGTAGCCATCTCTATACCAATGACACCGCCACCGATAATGAGAAGCTTATTATAAAGCCTTCCTTCACCGTCTAGTAGGTCATCACTTGTCACCACATTCTTAAGGCTTGAGCCTTCAATCCTAGGGATAACAGGTACAGAGCCTGTAGCAATCAGAATGTTTTTTGCCTCCAAATCTAATATGTCACTTTTAGGCATTGCCTCACTTTGTCTTGTAACCCTAACATTATTCTTAGAAGTAATCTTAGCTGCTCCTTTGTAGACTATAACACCATTCGCTTTAAAAAGCCCTTCAATTCCCGTACGGATCTTAGCAACAACCTCATCTTTTCTATCCATAAGCTTCCCATAATCAAGGCTTAGGTCAGTAAAGGAAATGCCTGCCTCCTGCATACGCTTAGCTTCCGATATAAAATGGGTGCTATGCATCAAGGTTTTTGTAGGTACACAGCCTCGGTTAAGGCATGTTCCTCCAATATCTCCTTTTTCAATAATTGCAACCTTTTTCCCTAGCTTAGCTGCTTTTATAGCCGCCACATAACCTCCCGGACCAGAGCCTATTACTATCAAATCGTATTTATCCATATTTTGATTCCTCCTTACTATATCTTTGATATAGTAATATCATAATCTTTCCAATATCACTTAAATATATCATGCCCATGTAGATTATCTGATAGAGTTGTCATAGCTTGAGCAATAATACTAAATTTCCTCATTAATAAGTAACAGTATATCCTCTAACATTTGCTTCTTACTATCCTCTGCCTTAATCTTTATCAAGGCTTCCTTCAAGGCCTCTTCCATATCCTTAGCAGTAAATACACGTCCTATCAAGCTGTCTGGTATCTTCTCGATAAGCTCAGTATCAAGAGCATCAGAATATGAACGGCAATTCTTAATAATACCGCCTTCAACTACCAGCTGCAGTTCAATATCTCCCCAGCTAAATCTTCTCTCGAGGCTATCGCTAAACTCTATCTTTCTACCATATTTCCATTCCCAGGAAGAGAATTTCTTCTCTCCTTCTAGTAGCTTATCCCAAGCCAACTGTTTATCATCAATCTGAACCGGCCTGGATCCATAGACCCCACCAAAAGCATTTATTAGCTCATCCTTTAATCTATCTATGGTAAGGTCAGATACATATTCATTAAGATTAGCTACTCTGGATTTTACCGAGTCCACACCCTTTGACTTAAGCTTAGCCTTTGATACATTCAGATACTTTGATAGGCTGGGCATGTCCACATCAACAAGAATTGTTCCGTGATGATAGCATTTATCTCCTGAAGCATAAAATGCATTGCCTGAGAACTTTCTGCCCTCCACAGTGATATCATTTCGTCCTGATTTCAATGCTGGGATACCTATGTTATTTACAGCCTTTATGATTACCTCCAACTGCCTGTCTACATTGTAGTTATCCTTTGTAACAAGAAAGGTAAAGTTGAGATTACCCATATCATGGTATACTGCCCCTCCACCTGAAAGCCTCCTGACAAGCTTTCCACCGGAATCTTCCAATTCCTTAACCTTGCATTCCTTCCAAGGATTTTGATTCCTTCCAATAACTACAGTATTTTCATTCTGCCACAGATAAAGTATACATTCATCATTTACCACATTAAGTAGCAGATATTCCTCTAAGGCTAGGTTCTTATATGGGTCCGTTTCATTTGTAATATAATATTTTAAGTTGATTGTGATCCCTCTTTCATGTTTTTGTAACAGTTTTGTAACGGTGCCGTAATGGTGCCAGGCACCATTACGATTCTGTTAACTCCTGTAACAAGTTTGTAATGGTGCCTGGCACCAATTATACCAATTAAAAGTTATATCGTAATATCGGATTTCTTGCAGCCCGAACCTCGTCAGGACGGCCTATAGGGGTTGTGGTTGGGCTGTTATGCACCGCATCAGGGTCATTACAGGCTTTATTATATATTTCCTTGAATATTTCAATCGCTTCGTCTAATGTTTCTTTTGATTCAGTCTCAGTAGGCTCCACCATCAATGCCTCATGTACAATCAACGGAAAATACATTGTAGGAGGATGCATACCATAATCTAATAATGCCTTGGCAAAATCCAATGCGGATACTGACTTCTCCTTTTTAAGTTCTTCAAGGGACATAACAAATTCATGCATACAGCGTCCATTCCCAAAGGGTATGTCGAATGTATCCTTTAACTTATGCAGCATATAGTTGGCATTTAAGACGGCATTCTCAGAGGCATCCTTAAGCCCTTCACTTCCCAAGGTCATCATATAGGTAAGTGCTCTTACTACCACCAGGAAGTTACCATAAAAGTCCTTAACACGTCCTATGCTCTTCTCGTTCTTATCCTCAAATGCAAGCATTCCCTTATTATCAATTATTCTAGGTGTCGGAAGATACTTAACCAAAATATCCTTACATCCTACCGGACCGCTTCCGGGACCTCCTCCACCGTGAGGTGTGGAAAATGTCTTGTGAAGATTAAGATGTACCACATCAAATCCCATATCGCCTGGCCTTGCCACACCCATAATGGCATTAAGATTCGCACCATCATAGTAATTCAAGCCACCGGCTTCGTGAATTATGCTTGTTATCTCAAGAATATGCTCCTCAAATAAGCCAATGGTATTCGGATTGGTAAGCATAAAGCCTGCCGTGTCCTCTCCCACTGCATTCCTAAGAGCTTCTACATCTACAAATCCATCCTCAGTTGAGGGCACATTAACTACAGTAAAGCCTGCCATGGCAGCACTAGCCGGATTGGTTCCATGGGCGGAATCAGGAACTATAATCTTATCACGCTTGCTATCATTTCTATCCTGATGATAAGCCCGGATTAGCTTTAGTCCTGTAAACTCACCATGAGCACCTGCTGCAGGCTGAAAATCCATAGCATCCATTCCAGTTATCTTTCCAAGGTATTTATCTGCCAACTGATATACCTCCAGACAGCCCTGCACCGTATCAATAGGCTGTAGAGGATGAACATCTGAAAATCCGGGAAGTCCTGCCATCTCATTGTTTATCTTCGGATTGTATTTCATTGTACAAGATCCAAGAGGATAGAAACCATTATTAACACCAAATGTACGCTTAACAAGCTTGGTATAATGTCTGCTTATCTCTGTCTCTGAGACATGGGGAAGGTTAAGCTCCTTCTTCCTTTCATAACCCGCGCTTACATGTGTTACTGGAACATCACATTCGGGCATTAAATCCAGTCCTCTATTCGTGTTACCCTTCTCAAAGATTAGCTTCATATTATTCATTCCTGCACCTCCCTAAGAATACGGGTTAAGGCATCCATCTCTTCCTTTGTATTAAGCTCAGTAGCACACCATAAAAGCTGCCCTTTATCATCACCTTCCAATGGATACCCACCAAGAATTCCATTATCAGAAAGAACCTGTAACACCCTATCTACATCTGTGTTTACTGTGGTAACAAACTCATTGAAGAACTCTCCCTTATATACCATTTCATATCCGTCTATCTCACATAAGCGCTGAGCAAGATAATGAGCCTTTGACATAGAAAGGGTTGCTGCTTGCTTGAGTCCTTCTTTTCCCATAGAAGCAAGATATACCGCAGCTGTCATTGCACAAAGGGCTTGATTGGAGCAAATATTACTGGAAGCCTTCTCACGACGGATATGCTGTTCTCTGGCCTGTAAGGTCAGAACATAGGCTCGTCTTCCTTGCGAATCTGTAGTCTCTCCAACTATTCTTCCAGGAAGCCTTCTCATTAGCTTATCGGTGGTCGCCATAAAGCCAAGATAAGGTCCTCCAAATGACAAGCCCAAACCAAGGGGCTGGCCTTCTCCTATGGCTATATCAACTCCGTATTCTGCCGGTGTCTTTAAAATTCCTAAGGAAATGGGATTGCAACTCATGATATATTTGATATCAGAATCTGCAAGAATACTGCCGATAGCATCCCCATCCTCTAATAGACCATAATAATTAGGCTGCTGAATAAGAACACATGAAATATCATCATCCAGTTTATTCTTCAAGCTTTCTATATCAGTAAGCCCATCCTTTACAGGAATTATCTCCATCTCCATATCAGTTCCGCTAATATATGTGCCTATGGTTTCAATAATCATAGGATTAACTGAAGCTGATAGAAGAGCTTTCTTTCTCTTTCTTTCCTTGCTCATAATCACTGCTTCTGCTGCCGCACTGGCACCATCATAAACCGATGCATTTGATACCTGCATTCCGGTCAACTCGCAGATCATAGTCTGATATTCGAATATTGATTGTAGAATTCCCTGACTTATCTCAGCCTGGTACGGAGTATAAGCTGTCATGAATTCCTCTTTAGACGTAACCTGCTTAACAATAGATGGGATATAATGGCGGTAAGCACCGCATCCCCTGAAAATAGAATCGTATACCTTATTCTTTCCAGCAATCTTTCTCATTTTGCTCGACACTTCCATCTCAGACATTCCCCTTGGAATATCCAGAGGAGCACCAAGCTTCACTTCCTTTGGTATGGCATCAAATAGCTCATACATAGAGTTAAGACCAATTTCCTTTAGCATACTAAGCTGTTCTTCTTTTGTATTTGGAATATAAGTACCCATATGCCGACCTCCTTTATCTAGGAAGACACTTAAGTAACAGCGTCCAATCCTGGGTAATAAACTAAAATCCATCTAAACCTACTCAGCAATAAGCTTCTTATATTCCTCTTCAGTTAGAAGGTCTGCTTTATCACTAATATTTTCAACCTCAATAAACCAAGCATCCATAGCATCGGAATTAACAAGCTCAGGCTGGTCAAGAAGATCCTCATTAATGGCTTTTACAGTTCCTGATACGGGACTGTATACGTTAGAAACTGCCTTTACAGACTCTACATCAGCAAAGGATTCGCCTACTGATACCTCATCTCCCTCTTCTGGTAGACTAATAAAGACTAAATCACCTAGCTCGTTCTGTGCATAATCAGAAATTCCTACTCTTGCTCTTGTATCATCTAAAAACTCTACCCATTCATGGGATTTTGCATATAAAACCTTACTCATAACAAACCTCCTAAAATATTTTTATTTATATTGTTATCTCTCAACGGAGGTTTTGACCTCCTAATTTAAAAAAATCGAACATATCATAAATAAGCAGATTAATACTCAAGGACTTTGTCCTTTCGCTCGCGTAAAGGTTTAGCTTGCTGAACCGATTCACTTAATTTGCTTATTGGCGAATATAAAATGGTATTTCTACAATTTCAGCTGTAATTTTTCTCCCTCTTACATCCACCAAAAGCTCTGCTCCAAGAATGCTGTTGTCCACATCGACTAAGGCCATGGCTATGGGATAACCAAGATAGGGCGAATGTGTGCCCGAGGTCGTTCTTCCAATCTCCTTGTCACCTATAAATACAGGACAATTCTCTCTTGCTATACCTCTTCCGGTTATCTTTAGTCCCACTCGGGTCCTAGTAGGTGTTCCTCTATCTATAATACCCTTCTTACCAATAAAATTCTCCTTATTTAGCTTTACAGCAAATCCTAAACCCGCTTCTATCGGAGATATATCATCATCCATCTCATGACCATAAAGAGGCATTCCTGCTTCCAGACGAAGAGTATCTCTGGCTCCAAGCCCACAGGGGATTAAACCTTCATCAGCACCTGCATCAAGCAGAAGCTCCCATAGCTTGACGGCATCCTCATTCTTACAGCAGAGCTCATATCCGCCTTCTCCAGTATAACCGGTTTTCGACACCATACAGCTTATTCCAGAAACATTTACATTTTCCTTAAATGCATAGTATTTTATAGGGAGTTCGTTAACTTCGGAAATCTTTCCTAGAATATCAGTAGATAGTGGTCCTTGAAGAGCAATAAGTGCTAATTCATCGGAAATATCCGAAAGCCTCACCTCACCAAAGAGATGAGCCTTCATCCATTCCACATCCTTATGACGATTGGATGCATTGACGACAACTAGATATTCCTCTTCACTAATCCTATATATAAGGACATCATCGACTACCCCACCCTCCTCGTTGCACATGGGACTGTACTTTACCTGCCCATCTTTCATACGACTGCAATCATTGGTTACCAGCATCTGTATATTATTAAGAGCATCCTTTCCCTTAATTATAACCTCTCCCATATGGGATACATCAAAAACTCCAGCTGCATTTCTGACAGCCATATGCTCAGCTATGATACCGGATTTATATTGTACCGGAAGCAGATACCCTGCAAATGGTACTATTTTTCCTTCTTCAGCTACATGGCAATCATAAAGAGGTGTCTTCATATCCATAATATTTCCCTCCTGTCTATTAATATGCTTCTACTTCATATATCTGTCATTATCTAACTATCTAATATTACTACCTTTATTATACATACTATCTATTTTTGGATAAATTAATTATATTATTTGGCTAATACAAAGTCAACAACTCAGTGCTTTTTGAGTGATAACATCACTCATTGTCAAGTAACCTATCATTTGTGGTTTCATATAATACAATATAAGCAAAAAGGGAGGCACTGTATGAGCGAACTACTACGTATAGATCATATTAGTTATACCTACCATAACCTAGAAGGAGAAACACCGGCATTAATGGATGTTTCTTTTCATGTTAATGACGGTGAATTTTTGGGCATCGTTGGACCTAGTGGTTGCGGTAAATCCACTCTGCTTTCTTTAATCGCTGGCTTGCTTAACCCAAGCAGCGGTTCCATATATATTAACGGTAAGGATTTAAAGTCCTCCGGTAAGAACATTGGATATATGCTTCAGAAGGACCATTTACTTGACTGGCGAAGCACACTAAAAAATGTAACTTTGGGAATGGAAATTCAGCATAAGCTTTCCGGTAACAGCTACGTTCAGATTAATGAACTCTTAAATACCTATGGGTTAATTACATTTAAGCAATCATACCCTTCAGAGTTATCCGGTGGAATGCGCCAAAGGGCAGCCCTTATACGTACCCTTTTGTTAGAACCGGATATTCTGCTTTTAGATGAGCCGTTTTCCGCTTTGGATTACCAAACCAGACTAGAGGTAGCAGATGATATATGGGGAATTATTCGCAAAGAAAAAAAGACAGCCATTTTGATTACACATGATATCTCGGAGGCAATCAGTATGTCAGATAGAGTCATAGTGTTGTCCCACCGGCCTGGAACTGTAAAGCGGGTATTCGACATAAGTCTTTCCGTAGCGGATCGGACTCCATTTTTAGCAAGAAGTGCTCCCGAGTTCAAAGATTACTTTAATTTAATTTGGAAGGAGCTAAATCATAATGAGCAGGAAAAATAGAAAGGTTTCAAGCGAAAGCTTAAACATTTCAGCTGCTCAAAAAGCCTATGTTAGAAAGCATATTTTACGTACACGTAGAATCCGAATCTATCAATTTATTATTTTAATAGGATTTATTGCTTTCTGGGAAATCAGTACTCTTATAGGTATTGTGGATTCCTTTATTTTTTCCAGTCCATCCAGGGTTGTGAAAACTATTGCGGAAATGACAGTTAACGGTCAGCTGTTTTACCATATCGGTATTACATTATTAGAAACACTTATAAGCTTTGCTCTAGTTAATCTAGTCGGGCTATTAGTAGCAGTAATACTCTGGTGGAATGACAGCATAGCAAAGGTTTTGGAGCCATATCTGATTGTATTAAATAGTCTACCCAAATCAGCGCTTGCTCCGGTATTCATAGTTTGGCTTGGTGCTAACATGAAGACTATCATCGTGGCCGCCATATCTGTTGCATTATTCGGATCCATAATAACTCTACACTCTGATTTTAAAGCAGTTGAAGAAGATAAAATCAAGCTTATATATACATTAGGGGGAAATAAAAAGGATGTGCTATTGAAGGTAGTCCTGCCTGCAAATATCCCCTCCTTGATTAGCCTTATGAAGGTAAATATTGGTCTATCTCTTGTAGGTGTTATAATCGGTGAGTTCTTGGCAGCAAAGGCAGGTCTAGGCTATCTTATCATCTACGGTAGCCAGGTATTTCGTTTGGATTGGGTTATAATGAGCATAGTAATCTTATCTATAGTAGCAACAGGTTTGTATAAAGTATTGTCATACTTCGAAAAAAGGTATTCCAAATAAAACCATCTATATCCTCCTACGGTGCCAGGTACAGACTTTTTGATACCTAGCACCGTACCTGGTGTTACTCTACCTGGCACCGATTATTAAAAATTTCTAAACTCCTCCTAAATAAAATATAAAATCATATTGCTTATCAGAGCAATCTCTAGTAAAATGAATATGTATACAAACTTTAGGAGGTAAGTGTGAAAGATGAAGGATTTTGTTATTACTGCTGATTCAAACTGTGACCTACTTAATGATTACATAAAGGAAAAGAATATAGGTATCATTCCCCACTATTATGATTTGGAAGGGATAACCTATGGGGATGAAATAAATCTTACACCAAAGGAATTTTATGACAAGATGAGAGCAGGTCAAATGCCAACCACCATGGCAAGTAATCCTGAGGTCATCAGAGAGACCTTCCAAAATTATATTGATAAGGGTCTTGATATCTTACATATAAGCTTTTCATCAGCCCTTAGCGGTGGCTGTAGCAATATAATGGCAGGTGCCAGAGAGCTTTGCGAAGAGAATCCTGACGCCAAGATAATCGTTGTAGATACTCTGAATGCTTCGCTTGGCGAAGGCTTATTTGTTATGAAGGCTGTACAGATGAAGGAGGAAGGCAAGACTATAGATGAAATATCCTCATGGCTTGAGGAGCATAAGATGGAGTTCTGTGTTAGATTTACAGTGGATGATCTAAACCACTTGCAAAGAGGTGGTAGAATCTCCAAAACCACTGCATTTATTGGAACAATGATGGGTGTAAAGCCAATCCTCTATCTCAACGAAGAGGGCCATCTAGTTCCACTTAATACGGCAAGAGGCAGAAAGAAGTCCCTATCTATTATCTGTAACGATATGATTGAAAGCATGGGTAAGTTTAAGGAAGAGCATGATATTATATGCATAGCTCATGGAGACGCCCTTGAGGATGCCAATTATTTAGCTAATCTTATAAAAGAAGCTCTTCCTCATAAGCAGATTGTCATTAACTTTGTAAGCCCAAGCATCGGTTCCCATTCGGGACCGGGGGCAATTGGCCTTTGCTTTGTTGGTGAAAAAAGATAAGACGTAAAATCTACTATAGCATGCATATGAGGGCGTTCCTTACCAGGAGCGTCTTTCTTTTTGTCCGTTTTTCAAATTAGTCCGTCTTTTGTCCGTCTTTTTCGTATTTAATAGCCTATTCTAATATTTTCTGAGAATAATAAAAGCCCTACAACCACTGAATTGTAAGGCTTTTGTGACAAGCTCCCCATGGGACTCGAACCCACGACCTACGCATTACGAATGCGTTGCTCTACCAACTGAGCTAGGGAAGCAAACAAATTTATTTTAATATAAACATTATTAAATATCAAGAGGATAAATAAATAATCATATATAATTTTGGACATCTCCTTTTGTACTGAAATTTTGTCGAAATATGATATAATTATAGTATATTACATTAAAGGAGGGCTTATGGATAATAAACTTTATAACGTGGCAATTTATATTGACTATGAGAATGTGTACAAGACATTATTAAGTCAGAACAAGAACTTACTTCGCCTTGGGTTCTTTGAAAAGATTCAGAAATGGTGCAAAGGCAAGAACCTAAGGATTGTAAAGATAATTGCCTATTGCAATTTCGATAATAAGGATTTGATGGAATCTCGTCATCAAACCAGATTACAGGAATATGGTGTCAATACAGTTCATACTTCCAACAGAGGTAAGAACTATGCAGATATACAAATCACAATAGATGCGCTAAACGACATGTATATCAATGAAAACATTGACGAGTTTATCATAATGTCAAATGATAAGGACATGTCCCCTCTCCTCAACACAATAAAACTGAATAAGAGAAAGGTCACACTACTTACTGTAGGTCAAAGCTATGATTTTGCCATGTGCAATGTGCCTGATGAGCATATAACCTTAGATGATATCCTAAGCATAGAAATGGACGGTGACCTCTATATACAAAGAGTTGAAGATAATTTACTAGAAAATATCGAAAATTATGCAAAATCCAACCTAGATGCAACGATTAAGAAAAATACCGCTTTTAAGCATATTGAAATAAAATATTATGTAGAAAACCAAGACACATACAGCTCAATCATGGAATATGAGCTATATAATATGCTTAAAAACCTATATGAAAAAAAGGCTATCTCTATCTACCGATATATTTATGGCAATTCAACATTCTTGGCTATTATGCCTACAGCATATGTGGATAAGGCGATTAATAATAACCTTATTTCAAGGAAAGATATAGTTGAGAATTATGACTTTGACAGTTTGATAAAAAGAAGCTATGAATACTATGCAAACCTTTAAATTAATGGTGCTGTTTCAAAATATCACTTAGGATATTTTGAAACAGCACCAACATTTTTATTCTTATTAGTTAATCTTATCCCAAAAACACATTCTCATTATGCCATTCTAGATACTGAAGATTCGGTAGCTTATCCAATCTTTCAGGTAAAATAGTCAAGGTTTTCCCATGATGTGAATACCACTCTCTACCATCCTCAAAATCCTCTTTAATATGTCTGCTTATTACAATGTTATATTTCCTATCAATCGTCATATACCCAAGCTTAAACAAGCTATGATAATCATTTCTAAGCAAAATGCCATTATTAACTTCACGAGGATCACCAAGACTATAGGGCTTAATATCAGTCTATTAGTATAACAATTTATTCACTGAATTTCATAGCTAACTTATCTAGCTCATCATCAAATACTCTATATACTGTCCATTCATCCATTGGAACTGCACCCATTTTCTTATAGAATTCAATTGATGATTGATTCCAATCCAAGCACCACCATTCTAATCTTCCACACCCTCTGTCTATACACAATTTTGCAAGATAAGAAAGGATTACTTTTCCTATACCCTTTCCTCTCATTTCTGGCTTAACATACAAATCTTCCAAGTAAATACCTGGTCTCCCCAAAAAGGTAGAATAATTGTGAAAGAATAAAGCAAAAGCAACTGGTTTGTTATTATATTCAGCAATAATAACCTCAGCCATTTTTCTTTCAAATAAAGATTCCACTAGATTTCCTTCTGTCGCTACAACATCATTTGACATCTTTTCATAATCAGCCAATTCCTTTATAAATTCTAATATTAACGGAGCATCTTGTATCTCTGCAAATCTTAACTTCAAATCATCTATATTAGTTTCAATTAACATTTGTAAACCTCCACATATCAATACATTAAACATATTGCATTATAATGCAAATCTATAATTATATTATACCAAATGCTTTGACCGAATGGTAGAAAAATAAAAAGGAAACCCATAAAGCACAAGGTTTCCAATGTAAGTTATTAATCGAGGCGACGGGACTCGAACCCACGGCCTCTGCGTCCCGAACGCAGCGCTCTACCAAACTGAGCCACGCCTCGAAATGCGGTTCCATTATTATGTGAACCGCAATAATTATTATCGTACAAAAGCCTATAAAAGTCAACCGACTTTTTAATAATAAACTCAAGTAGAAATTACAGAAAAGACGTTGGCAAATCTGATTTGATTTGGCAACGTCATAATATATTTCATCTTTTTTATCTCTGCATATATTTCCAAACTAATATGCTACTATAATTCCGCCTTCGTTAGCATACATGGTGCTTACCCCGGCTGTATCTACGATAATGCTATCCTTAAAAGGAACTCTCCTCATAATCTCATCTTTTATAAAATGGGCTCTTTCAAGGCAATTACAATGTGCTATGGCCAAAATTCTTTCCTGTGGCTTAATTACATCACGCTCAATAATCTTTGCCATGGATATAAGAGCCTTTTTGATTCCTCTGGCTTGCTCAAGCTTTTCTATTGTTCCCTCAGATGTGCCTCCCATAACAGGCTTAATATTTAAGACATTTGCTACTATTGCTTGGAGATGGCTAAGCCTACCATTTTTTCTTAAATTATCAAGGCTTTCAAGTACGAATTTCGTTTTCATCTCTGAACGGAAAGTATTAACTTTTTGAACGATATCATCGAATAAATGCCCTTCGCTAATTAGCTCCTTTATCTTCATAGTAATCAAAGTCTGTCCAACAGATGCGCTTCGTGAGTCTATGACCTCAATTTTATTTTTGGGATTCTCCTCAAGATATAATCTCTTTGCTAGTTCAGCACTATTATAGGAACCGCTTAATTCGGAAGATAATGTTACAACAAAAGTACCTCCATCCTTGTTAAATGCCTGCATATAATCCTCAGGTGAGGGACAAGCTGATTTGGGACTATTGGGGCTTTCCTTCATAGTCTTTATAAACTCCTTTTGATTGAACTCTCCGTTATCCACGAATACCTTGTCATCAACCATTAATGATAAAGGAATAACCTTAAGATTAGAGTCTTCTTTAAGCTCTAAGGGAAGATCTGTGCAGCTATCAACTAATATTTTATATTCCATATTACTCCTCCGCTATTTGCATATATTTATAACAATTAAATTATTGGATATTATTTACACCTCTATGTCTTGTTATATTAGTATTTCACAATGTGGTTTTAATTACTATATATTAATACATTTGCAATATTTTTTCAAGTACCTCTAGAATAAAATTATATTGTTTATAATCTTTTAATAAATAGGCTTAACAAATATTCTTATATGAATACATTTGGCATAACTTAAATAACCGGAATGTGATTTATCTAATCACATTCCGGCTCTGATTTATTGTTCCTGCTTATCTATAACTACAACAGATATTTCTTATTTTGCTAAAAGCATCATTATATCGTTGCTTCTTTGTATGAATTTAGTCATTGCCTGAGGCTCTAATGGCTTATGGCTAAGTAATGCTAGGTCATATAATTGCTCACATATCATAGGAGTATGCTCGGATTTCTCATTGGTGATAATATACTGTACTAGGTCATGATTTGCATTCAATACCAATGTCTCGCCGCCACCGAATCCTCCTGTATCCATGCCTGACATATTATACATACGCATCATATCCTGCATTCTGCGGTTTTCCTCCGATAAGGTAATTACAGAAGATACCTTATCGTTCTTAAGTCGCTCTACCTTGACCTCAAGCTTATCATTTCCTAACACCTTGCGGAATAGCTTAGTCATAGCGTCTGTATTATTCTTAAGAATCTTTTTATCCTTCTTCTTGGTTTCATCCTTAAAGCCTTCTGTTAAGTCCGCATCAATACGCTGGAACCTAACCTTCTGATTCTTATATTCTACATGAGTTATAAAGGGTTGATCTATATTATGGTTGAGGATAAATGCATCCATACCTGCTTCCTTGAACATGTTAATGTATTGGCTCTGCTGCTTCTCATCAGTTACATAGTATACAACAGTCTTGTCCTCTTCCTTAACCTCTTCATCCTCATCGCCTTCATCAACACTATCAACAATTTCCTGCTCAGATTCTACCTCGGTCTTAGAATCATCATCGCTAGCGGCTTCACCGTCTGCTTTTTCCTTCACTTCATCTTCAGCTTTCGATGCATCTTCGTCCTTCGCTTCATCTTTCGCTAGGTCTTCCTCTTTCTTATCGCCGGATGCCTTGGATTTAACAGCTTCCACATATTCATCAAGAGAGATATATTTGCCTTCAAGGTTCTTATAGATGATAAAGTCCTTCATCTTGTCGCTGAATTTATCATCCTTAAGACAACCGAACTTAATAAAGGGGCTGATGTCATCCCAGAATTTCTCATAGCTTTCTCTTTCAACCTTATACATACCTGTAAGCTTATCGGCTACCTTCTTAGCGATATACTCGGATATCTTCTTCACAAAGCCGTCATTTTGCAGTGCACTTCTGGATACATTAAGCGGTAAATCCGGACAATCTATTACGCCCTTAAGAAGCATAAGAAACTCGGGTATAACCTCCTTAATATTATCAGCGATAAATACCTGATTACTGTATAGCTTAATAACTCCTTCGATAGAATCATATTCAGTATTAATCTTAGGAAAATATAATATACCCTTTAGATTGAAAGGATAGTCCATATTCAGATGAATCCAGAATAAGGGCTCCTTATAATCATGGAATACATCTCGGTAGAAATTCTTGTATTCCTCTTCCGTACAATCATTGGGATGCTTTGTCCACAGAGGCTTTGTCTCATTTATAGGCTTTGGTTTCTTTTCCTCTTTCTTCTCATCAGCCTGATTAACATCATCCTTAGCTGTATCAGCTTCCTCCACAGCCTTTCCATCCTCATCTACTGTTGTGGATATTACCTCATCCTCTTCTTCCTCAATAGGATCATTGGCATTTCTAAAATATATCTCCACAGGCATAAATGAACAGTATTTATTAAGAACCTCCTTAACACGATATTCGTTGGAGAATTCATAGCTTTCATCATTTAGATAGAGAGTAATCTCAGTTCCTCTCTCGCTTCTGCTTCCCTCATCCATCTCGTATTCAGTACCGCCTTCGGACGCCCAGTATACTGGAGTAGCATCCTTTTGCCAAGACAGTGTATCGATTGTGACCTTATCTGCAACCATAAATGCAGAATAGAATCCCAATCCGAAATGTCCTATAATCTGGTCATCGTTAGTCTTATCCTGATAGGTCTCTATGAATTTCTTTGCACCTGAAAATGCTATCTGGTTTATATATTCCTTAACCTCATCAGCAGTCATTCCAATACCGTTATCAGTAAATGTTATGGTCTTTTCATCAGGATTTATCGTAACCACTATTTTATAATGGTTATCCTCAGCTATATCAGCCTCACCCATTATTTCGAGCTTCTTTAATTTGGTTATGGCATCGGCTCCATTGGATATCAGCTCACGAACAAAAATATCATGATCCGAATATAACCACTTCTTAATAATAGGAAAAATATTCTCCGAATTAATCGATAAATTACCTCTTTCAGTACTCATATTTTTCTCCTTTCTTAGCTTTTTTCTTTTAACAAATATCATAATATGCTTGGAACAAAAAGTCAAGATAAATTTAGCACTCTCATGACAAGAGTGCTAACAATTATTTTTATTCCTCTTCATATAGTATTCCCTTATTCTTAAGAAAGCTCTTTACCCATCCATCCCATTCTATATCAAGTGTTTTATCTAGGGTAAAGGTCTTAATAGCAGTACCGGTAATTATATGAAGCTCATTCTTTTCAAAACGTATATTAAGATATAATCCGCCCACATCCTCTAATCTAAGCCTTCCACCAGCAAGGCTGTCTATAAGCCTACCGACCTGATTAATGGGTAACTGAAGAACTATCTTCATCATTAATGGGGATTTATTGCCTCTAATAATCGAAAATGCTATATCCCTTATCTCACCCCATAAGACATCTAACTCTCTTTGCTCTAACTCCTCTTTTGAAAAGAAATTGTCATGAAATTGTCCTGATACATGAAAGCTTGTAAATGTCTGAAGCTCCATTTCCTTTAACACGAACTCATCAAACAAGGAATTAGTAAGTAGCATTGCCATAAAGGCCTTTACTTCCTCAATCTTTAAAGAAATCATATCTTCTTATGCCAACCTGCTCTCTCAATATTTTAAAATTATTATTTCATTTTCAAGTAATAATCTCTTTTTACTTTCTTCTTGTATATATTCTATCTTATTACAGACAATAAACATAAATAATTTACTAAGGAGGCTATTACCTCCGTTATTAGCTATTAAAACTATAATTTTACTGAGGAGGCTATTACCTCCGTTATTAGCTATTAGAACTATAATTTTACTGAGGAGGTTATTATGCATTTTGAGCCATCCAAAAAAACCTATTATCGTTTCCCTTCCACAAAAAGCGTTGCCAAAATGGACAAGCAAATGTATTTTCCTGAAAAACCCGCCCATGCTACAGACGATTCTAATTATGATCATCCGACTAATTCTTATATGCCCGAAAGAGAACATAACTACGATTTTAAATAATTAAAAGCAAAACATATAATAACAATAAATGTGCGGGGTAAAATGCATAGAAGAAATACTTCATGCTTTTACCCTTTTTCCCGTTATAAAATGCTATCAGTACTATAGACGCTGCGGAAACAGCCTGAACAATATTACCGCTTAATATTATCATTGATATGACAAGTAATGGCTTACTTCCTCTGAAAAGATAAAATGCCACGATAAGAAGAATTCCCATGAACCCGTAATCTGTTCTTAGTAATGCCGCTATAATGCTAAGCGCAACTGTAATCAATGCATTAATAATGTTAACATACCATAAGTTCTTACTATACTTCTTTTCAACCATGCTCATCAACCATATAGCTAAAAGCCCGATAAATAATGTAAAGAATATATTCTGATGCTTCATAAACCTTCCTATCATAGTATCAAATAAACCTGCATCTTTGAACATGTTCGGAAGATCTGCCTTAATGCTAACGCCATTAAAAAACGAATTATAAAATACTAAATCAAATGGTATCTCCGAGATCAAGGCAAAGATACCGAGTCTGGTTAAGTATTTCTTAACATTACTCGTGTTAAAAAATCCTTCTACTAAGAGGAATGCAAAGATAGGAAAGGCCAATCTTCCTATTAATCTACCTGTAAGATAAGCCCATGAAGTAGGAGGAATTAACACCGCCGTTACATGGTCAATTAACATGGTTATTATAGCTACCAGTTTTAATGCAAATGTACTCATAAGACACCTTCCCTGTATAAATTATTCTCGGACTATATATGCATCCTCTTTCTCAGCTCAGTCTTCATATTATCTCCCTCGAATAATATCAGGGCAGATAATGATATTATGCTCGCTCCCACACATATAACCGATGGAAATAGCACATTAACCCATCCGAATATAATAAAGAGAGCAGGAACAAATCCGAATATAGCATCTATAAGAAGATATATTATTAAATCTCTAACACCTATCTTTAATATCTTAGCTCCTACGGCCATAACTATCATAGCTAGCACACAGGCTGTAGGTATGACATAATTAAGCGACCAACCGTACCAGCCCATGGATCTATCCCACAAGAATGAAAGAATACTTATAATCCCTACCTGCCATAGTATAGTTTTTGCTATGTTGTTCTTGTTACGTATTATAAAGAAAAGACTAATCCACATGGATAGTACTCCAGCTGCGACCAGAATTGACCAAAAGGATTCCTTGGTAAAGATCATATTAACTGCAAAGCTTGCTACCACTCCAACTATAGATGCCAGTATCAATATCCGTATAAAGATATTAAATTCCTGATAAATTGTAGGAATATGAGGGAATACATCCTCCTTAGGATTACCCTCATCCTCAAGAATACTTGCACATAAGGGACAGACAGTATGCTCACCTTTGATTCTAACCTTACAATGAAGACAGTTTTGCATCAATAACCACGCCTTTCTAACTACACCTCCTTAGCATTTGAAGATATAGTAATAGGTATATTCTCATCTGCTAGGTAACGGAAAAAATTCTTTTGGATATCAGTACCGATAAAGGGAGAAGTAAAGCTTACCACCAGATTATTCTGATATGAGCAAATGGCAATCTGAGGCCTTCTTGCACTGACAAAGCAATTGAACATATTAATATATGGAGCCAGCTCTGGGCTAATAGATATCTTACCCACATTGGACAGTGTCGCAGTAATTCCTTTATCGCTTAGCCTGGTAGCTAATCGTAGTATCTTATCCTTTATTACTAAAGGAACAACCCGCATGAAGGCATTATGCTCTAAGGATAAGAGGCGATTCATATGTTTTTCAAGGTTTTCCTTAGTAAGCTCTCTTTCAAAGCTACTCTTAACCTCAGCTATAATATCCTCCAATTCATCACTTGAGCTAGAAAAATCATAGCTTATACTAATTGTTGCAAAGAAGTTCCTTGCAGTAACAGACGGAAAATATGTTCTTAGATTGACCGGTACCGACAGGATTACAGGATTCTTCTTGCTTCTGGCAGGCATTTCCTTATATATAGACTTAATAAATAATGCAACCAGATATATAGTTAGTGTGGTGTTATGCCTTCGCGAAAGCTCAAGGACCTCCCTGACCGGCATTAATCCCTCAATAATCTTAATACGATTATCTATCGATTTTCTACCTTGAATTCGATATGCTTTCGTAATCTTGACCGTCTTAGGTATACGTTTGACACTATAATGCTTTTGGAAGCTGTCATCCATCTTCTGTGAAAGTGATGCATCATAATCAAGAACCGGAAGTGCTCCTTTAAAATCATCCTTATAGCATATAGTAATATAATAATAAAGAAGTGTTTTTAAGAATCCTAGGGCACCGGTTCCGTCTGTAAGAGCATGAAACACCTCTAAATTAATACGGTTCTTATAGTAGGTAACCTCGAATAAGAGGTTCCTACGATTACGCTTATAGAGCATACTACAGGGCAATTTACTTTCCTCTGTAACCTCAGGCTCAAGCTCGGTGCTCTCAAAATAATACCAGAAGGCTCCCCGTCTAAGAATTGCCCGATAAAAAGGAAAAAGAAGCAGAGTTTTATCCACAGCCTCCTGAAGAATATCCCTATCAATATCATCCTTCAGCTCACTGACAAAACGAAATACCTTAGTATCCCTCTCGTTACTGTTAGGGGGGAATATCTTAGCCGCATTATCCAGTTTAGTCCATTCTACTGGTTTTCTTCTGGTCATTTATAATCTTCTCTTTCTTCACTAATGTATTTTCCAATATTCTTACCCAATTAAATTACCTTATATATTTTTTATTTTCTTAAAAATCTATTAATAAGCTCATAGCTTCGTTTAACATGAACAAAATGCTTGGGTAAGCCAAAGAATCCATGAAGGGCATCCCTCATCCTATATATATCAACATTATTCCCATACTCAGTCAGCTTCTTTCCGTAAGCTTCTCCCTCATCTCTTAATGGGTCATACTCCGCAGTTATTATCAGGGTATTAGGTTGATTAGACAAATCCTTAGCAATTAGCGGAGCAAGATAAGGATTATTAAGGTCCTCTTCAGTCTTTATATACAAATCCATATAATCTCTAATTCTTTTTGATTTCAACAAATATTCTTGTCCATATTCTCTAACAGAAGGGTAGCCTGTCTCATCACTATGGTCATTGTTAGTTGATGGATAAATAAGAATCTGCTTTGATATGTTAAATTCTCCCCTGTCCCTTGCCATTAAAGATACTGCTGCCGCAAGATTTCCTCCTGCACTGTCTCCTATAATTGCTATGTTGTTAACATCAACATCAAATAGGGTATTATCAAGAAAAATTTCCCTTGTAACCGTATAACAATCAAGAAGGGCACAAGGGAAGCGGTGCTCAGGCGCAAGACGATAATCAACCGACACAACCAAGGCACCGGTTTGTCTGGCCATATTTGTACATACATTGCTATAGCTATCGATATTACCAATTACCCAACCGCCACCATGAAAGAATATAAGAACTCGGTGAGGCACATCCTCGGAGCTATCAGGTGGAAGAAAAATTCTAACCGGAATATCGTGATCTAGTCCCTGAATTTTATGGTCCCATATACTATAGCGTGGTTTCAAATAAGCATTCACGGCAGTATTTACCTGCCGATGAAGCTTATAGTTTTTCTTAACGTCCAAGTCCGGATATGACAATGCCTTTAATGCAACTCTCATTGCCTTGTTGATTGCCATGGATTCCTCCTATGTTTTTATATTTACATTTTAAATGAGTTATATATAAAAGTCAATTATCCCTTGTTTGCACCTTTCTATTGTGTGTTCTCCTCATTATGGAATCCTACGAATTAAAAATACCTGCTATAGATTGTCGTTTTATCTTCCTCTGTGTCAATATTCCTGCAATAGTCGGGCTAAAAGTACCAACAGCTATAGAAAAAACAATAGAAAGGAAGGATATTTTTATATTCCATTCTAAAAAGTAAGTAATTAAGAATACAATAGCTAATCCGATAACAACTCCTATCAAAGATCCGATGACTCCAGTAAGTAAACATTCTATTGAGTAGAATGTTGAGATCTGTGAGTTACTTCCACCAATCATTTTCATTATGCCTATTTCTCTATTCCTACTAAGCACTGTAATTGTCATTAAATTAGAAAAATTCAAAATAACTATTAATGAAATGACAATAAAAAGTATGATAATGAAAATATTCACATAGTCAAACCAAACATTAATCATATCTAATATAGCTAGGTTATTTACAACAATTGCATCCAAATCCACATCTTTTAGTTCTTGTGTCATATTATCTTTCTTATTGAATAAATTAGTTATTTCATCTGATGTATCAGACAGCATATTAACATCTTTAACTTCTGCTAGAATAGAAATATAATTATTATTTTTAAGAATAGTATTATTTTCACTCAGCAAAATAATATTATTTATCATATCCGGTGTTGAAGAGTATCCCATATTCCCAAGTTCATTAATTATACCTGTAATTTTACATTTATAGATAGTACCAAGATGCTCTATATCTATGTAATCTCCTATTTTTACACTATATGTACTCGATACCGCAGAACCTATTACAACTTCATTTTCACCATAACAGAATATGCCTTCCCTTAATGATGCTCTGTACAGTTCAAGGAAAACTTCATTAGATGAGTATACAAGAGACGAAACAATACGCTTACTATCCCCATCAATATTCTTATAATATATTGATGTGACATTTGTCCCCATTACTCCGACGTATTTGTTGATATTGCTTATATCTTTTAACATTGTAATATTTTTATCGTTAAATACAGGAAGCAACATATACGATAAAGTATTATCCCGGTTTCCAGTAGCAATTGTAACAACCTTATCATCTGATATTTTCATCTGAGAGTATAATTCAGTTTTGAACGAAGAAGAAAGAGAGTCTACTAATATCAGAAGCATAATACCTATGGCAATTCCTATAACATTATGTACAAACTTTCTAGAATTCATCAATATGCTTTGATTAGCCATTTTTATGTAGAATTTCATATCGTCCCACCTACTTCCACTATTTTTCCGTCTTCCAAAGTTATCATAACATCTGCTTTGTTAGCTATAGATTTGTTGTGGGTAACCATGATAATGGTGCAATTTCTGCTTGCTTTTATATCCATAAAAGCTTTAACAATGTTTTGCTCATTATCTTCATCTAGATTTCCTGTTGGCTCATCAGCAATGATAATAGATGGCGAATTTAATAAAGCTCTACATATAGCAATCCTTTGCTTTTCTCCTCCGCTTAATTGTGAAACTTTTTTTTCAAGTTGATTTTCACTTATACCTACTGACTCAATACACTTTTTAATTATACTTAGCCTATGACTCTCTTTTCGTATTCCTGAAAAGTATAGAGGTATTTCCAAATTATCAATAATACTATATCTATCTATCAAAGAGAAGTTTTGGAAAACAAAGCCTATATCTTTGCGCCTTATTTCAGTTAATTTATGCATACTCACATCTGACAGGTTATGATTACTTACTAAAATTGAGCCTTCATCAGCTTTTTCAACAGTTCCAATTAAACTGACTAAGGTTGTTTTACCCAATCCAGAGCGACCTACTATACTATAAAATTTTCCAAATTCAAAATTGTAAGATGCCTTATCAAGAATAATCAAATCAGTAGACCCATTTATATATTTTTTGCTAACCAAATCTAATACAACAGAAAACATAATAAATCTTCCTTCCTATGTAATTTTATATATAAACTAATCTATAACAAGTAAATTACCATAATGAGTGGCTTTAATATCAATCGGTAAAATATATCCTAATTAGCATATATTTTCAATATTTATGCCACCTCATTATGGTAGGGATATATTATGTTTGTATTTATTCAATTTTCTAAAGCTATCATCATTCATGCTTATCTTCCATTGCAAAATATATTCCATATTTTTCTTTCATTTACCTTATTTTACTGTATAAGCCTTATTACTGTCAAGTCAAGCTAAGCCAAGTACTATTTTCATGTTCTTATATGTATTCCTAACAGAAAGGATACCGATACAAGAATTTTTACCTTCTTGTATCGGTATCCTTTAAATAATCACTTTATATATTCACTTACTTTTAGTAGGTATATTCCTTATTCAGTCTAATGGTCTTACTTAGTCTTATATCCCTGGATGATGAACTCACCTGTATTTTAAAATCACCAGGTTCTACCACGAAGCTATGCTTATTTATATCATAGAAGCCAAAAGAACCCTTATGAAGCTTTATATCAACTACCTGCTCTTTCCCCGGCTCTATATAAACCTTAGTAAATCCTTTTAATTCATGCACCGGTCTTGAAACTGAGGCTTCCTTATCAGTAACATATATCTGAACTACTTCGGCACCCGATACCGTTCCAGTGTTCCTTATTGTTATGCGAATCCCAACATTAACATCATCTTCCATGCTCGTTTCATCAAGTTTAATTACCAGATCGCTGTATTCAAATGTAGTATATGAGAGACCGTGTCCAAATGGAAATTCCACATCAATATCATAGCTGTCATAATACCTATAACCCACATACACTCCCTCATTATAGGTAACCTTTCCGTAATTGCCGAATTCACCTAGTTTGTGAGCAGGAGAATCATCAAGTTTTTTTGGAAATGTCTCTGCAAGCTTCCCTGAAGGATTAACATCACCCAGTAGAACCTTAGCCAGTGCTCTTCCACCCTCCATACCGGCATAATAGCTCCATGCAATAGCCTTTGCATTATCGACCCAGGAGTTCATCTCCACAGGAGAGCCCGCAACTACTACCACGATAGTATTGGGATTTACCGCTAGAACCTCATTAATTAATCTATCCTGATCATAGGGAAGCTTCATATCATTGCGGTCCCGACCCTCTATATCATGGTCATGATCCAAACCGACCATTAATATTACTTCCTTGGTTTCCCTCGCCAACTGTACAGCCTCACTAAGTAGTTCCTCCTGACGTATCTTTATCTCCTCCTTTAGCTTCTCGGCATAAAGGCGTGCTTCTTCCTTAGCAGCTTCTTGATTTTCCAGACTGTCCTGCTGCCAATTAAGCTTCCTTTCCTTCTTTGAAGGAACATAATAGCCCTTGGCATATTTGACGGGGATATCTCCGCCTAATTCCATCTTCATACCCAGAAGAGGTGATATCTCATAAAGAGCCTTAATCTCTGCGCTTCCACCGCCTCCGGCGTGAAGTCGCTCTCCGTTTTGACCGATTATAGCTAGGGTATCCAGACTATCTTTCTTTAAAGGTAGTCGATTATTCTCATTCTTTAGTAGAATAATGGATTCCTCTGCACAGGCTAGAATCGCCTCACGATGAGCCGGTGAATTGTAAGTACCTACTTTGCGGTTCTTTCTATCCTCTCCCAGCATGTTCAATCTAAGCATGGTTCTAAGTATATTACGAATCTTTTTATCTATACATTCCTCTTTGATTTCTCCATTCCTTACCGCTTTCAGTAAAGGATTTGCCATATAGTAATTATTAAAATCCCCGGTTACAGACATCTCAATGTCAAGGCCTGACTCAGCAGCTTCCTTTGTATCATGGACACCACCCCAGTCGGATACTACAGCCCCGTCATATCCCCATTCATCTCTTACTATCTTAGTAAGTAGATATCTACTCTGAGAACAATGCTCTCCATACAGGCGATTATAAGCCCCCATTATGGTGTGGCTTTCTCCCTTGTCTAAAGCTGCTATAAACCCAGGGAAATATATTTCTCTCAATGTCCTCTCATCGACATAAGTATCTACAGCCAGTCTATCAGTTTCCTGATTATTAACAGCAAGATGCTTAACACAAGCGGCTAGGTCATTTTCCTGGATTCCCTTAATAAGAGGAGCCACCATTTCCTCTACTAATCTGGGATCCTCACTCATATACTCAAAATTTCTGCCACATAATGGACTTCTCTTAATATTAATACCAGGGGCTAATATTACATCCTTGCCCCTTCCTCTGGCTTCAGCACCTAATATCTTTCCCGTTTGATATGCCATATCCCTGCTCCAGGTCGAAGCCAGAGCACTATTACTGGGAAGATAGGATACATAATCATCCGTTGTCCCAATATTGATCCAACTGTCACGGGCAAATTCCTTTCGAACACCCATAGGTCCATCAGACATCTTAAGAGGAGGTATGCCAAGCCTTGGTACCCCTCCTGTCTCGAATAAACCAGCACCATGTATCATATCGATTTTTTCCTCAAGTGTTAATTGAGACATCAATTCCTCTATTCTAGTTTCGTCAACCTTCTTCATATTGTTGGATTCTCCTATAGTTTTAAATTAATATTTAATAAGCTCATTAGATTGATTTTAGTGTCTTTATTGTCATATGGCTTCTATATAGTACATATTATTTGTCCTGCTCCAACAGGTCTTATTACTGTATTATTATCTATTAGCTCGAAGCTTCCGTTTGTAATAGAGCTAACATCAGTTACATTGATAAGAATAACAGAGTATTTCTTATTCGTATCTACATCTATATATATTTGCTTATCCTTTCTTATAACATTTGCTATTATGCTAGCTTCTCCTGCTTCATTATAGACGATTGTAGAGCATGGCACTTGATCCGAAAGCTCATAGGCTTTTAATATAACGTTGTCAGCATAATCATAGACGGCATCATTATCCTCATTACCTAGAGCTATTAGACTTCCCTCTCTAACTAGTAAGGGAATGCTAAGATAATCATGGTTTTCCTTAATCCATCTGCCACCGACCTTAACCTCACCAGTAAAGTAATCGGTCCACCGGCCCTCGGGAAGATAATACTGTGCATAACCCTGGTCATTAAATATAGGTGCAACAAGCATATTATCACCTAACATATATTGCTTATCAAGATAAGCGCAAGATGGATCATCCATAAATTCCATGATCATGCTTCTCATAACCGGAACACCGGTTTTTGATGTGTTTATTGCTTGACTGAATAGATAAGGCATAAGCCTAGCCTTAAGTCTGGTAAAGAAACGAACCACATCGACCGCTTCCTCATCATAAATCCAGGGTACTCTGTAGGACCAGCTTCCATGTAGGCGAGAGTGAGTCGATAATAGTCCAAAGGCCGCCCAGCGTTTGTATACATCAGGAGTTGAGGTGTTTTCAAAGCCTCCTATATCATGGCTCCAATATCCAAATCCAGACATGGTCAAGGATAATCCTCCCCTAAGGCTCTCTGCCATGGATTCATAGTCTGACCAGCAGTCGCCGCCCCAATGTACAGGGTATTTTTGTCCACCTGCTGTGGCACTTCTGGCAAATAATACAGCCTCACCTTTACCAAGCTTTCTCTCCAATAGCTCGAACACAAGCTTATTATAGATATATGAATAGTAATTATGCATCTTATAAGGATCTGATCCGTCAAAGTAGACCACATCCGTAGGAATTCTCTCGCCAAAATCAGTCTTAAAGCAGTCTACTCCCATATCAATTAATGCTTCCAGCTTAGAGCTAAACCATTCGCAGGCTCTAGGATTTGTAAAATCTACAATCGCCATACCAGGCTGCCACATATCCCATTGCCACACGTCCCCGTTAGGTCTTTTTATAAAGTATCCCTCATCTACCCCTTCTGCGAACATAGAGGATTCCTGGGCTATATAGCTATTAATCCAGACACATATCTTAAGTCCCTTTTCCTTAAGACGGCTTATCATTCCTGCAGGATCAGGGAATACATCGCTATCCCATGTAAGATTTGACCAATGAAAATCCTTCATCCAGAAGCAATCAAAATGAAACACCTTCAGAGGAATTTTTCTTTCAAACATTCCGTCCACAAAGCTATTAACCGTATCCTCATCGTAATTGGTAGTAAAGGATGTGGACAGCCACAGTCCAAATGTCCAGGCAGGAGGAAGTGCCGGTTTTCCCGTAAGAGAAGTATATCTGGTAAGTACATCCTTCATTGAGGGACCATTTATCAGAAAGTAATCCAATCCCTCTCCTGGTACAGAAAATTGAACCTTCTTCACCATCTCTGAACCGACCTCAAAGGACACCTTCTCTGGGTGATTTACAAATACACCATAACCCTTATTGGATAAATAAAAGGGCACATTCTTATAAGATTGCTCGGTCGATGTGCCTCCATCCTCATTCCATATCTCCACAGTCTGACCATTCTTCACAAAGGGAGAAAACCTCTCACCGAGACCATAAATTAGTTCTCCCACTGATAGGGACAGTCTCTCTCGCATATATGTGTTTTCTTTACCGCCATCATCATAGGCTAGTCCCTTCCAATCAGTCTTCACATAGGCAAGGTCGCGCCATCCGCTGTCGGTTATCTTTTCATTGTCTCTATAATACTCCATTTTCCAATTAATCTTATTGATTTCCAGCCGCAGCTTTCCGCTATGGATGATTATAAACTCATCACTATTATCAACCTTAAGACTGTTTTCGAAATCCATAGTCAGTTCAAAGCCGGGGGTTCTTTCCTTTACTCCAAGATAATGATCAGTCCTTATACGAAGTACCTCAGCCATAGGAGTGGATATTCGAATAGTTAGATTTACACCTCCCAAGGTGTCGCCCCTGTGGTTTATTTTATGAGTCGGGACACATATTATTAATTCCTTGCAGGAGAATTGTCCCACTTCCTTAACAGGTATTTGTTCGTCCTTCTTTACAAAATAAACCTGTGCCGGTGAAAAGACCTCGGTGCCTTCTTTATGTAGCCAACAACCATTTGAAAATTTCATACAAACCTCCTCAATTAATTATATAGTTTAGATACTTACAACGGAGGTTTTACCTCCTCAATTAAATATATAGTTTAGATGCTTACGACGGAGGTTTTACCTCCTAAATTCATTATATATCTCATTGATCCTTTTCAATCTTCCTAAATATAGTAAGAGAAAATGAGCTGATTGTAAACATAATAAATGTAGGACCAATTAGTATTCCAAAGAAAATAGTTGTAGAATTATAGAGACAGACAATTACAATAAACACGATTATCAGAATAAGAAAAAGCGTCCTCCCAATATATTTTGTACTTATCAGGAAGGAGTTGCTTAAGGTGTTTTTTAGAGAGTTCTTGTATCTTGCGATCAAAGGATAGGCATATAGTAATGATAATAAAAAATATACCCCCGCAAATATACCTATTATTAATAAGGGTAAAGGGTTTGATTCTATGGCAAAGAATAAGCTTAAGTTAAGATAAACCACATATATAGCTGCCAAGGTGATTAGTCCAAGAAAAATCCCTTGCTTAAGATTCTCCTTAAATGCCTTAACAAAATCTCTCCCCACATATCCTTCCTTATCCTCTGCCATCTTCAGTGTCACACTGTATACGGCTACTGAGGCTGCACCCATTGTCACAATCGGTAGACTAAAAATCAGCCATAAGAGATTTAGCTTAACTACATCTATAAAACGACGTAGAAATTCATATATAGGACCATCCACCTTAAAGATACCCATTCAAACCTCCTAAGTAAACATAATTCTTTATTACATATATGACGGAGGATTTATCCTCCATCAAGTAACAAAAGCCCCACTAAATTATTAATGAGAATCTGGTCAAAACAGAGAAGCGAATGCGCCTATTGAAAATCGAAGCATGAGCTCACTGTTTTGAGCAGATTCCTATTCATAACATTAAAGGGTTTTTGAAACCTAGTCTATTAGTTCTTCACAGCATCCTCTGCTGCTTTTCTTAGTACCGCTTCATTCTCAGTAAATTCCACACACATTGCATATCCATATTCATCAGCCTTGGTTCTCATTTCTGCCACTATGGATTCAAATTCCTCATCATTGTTAGCATAGATAGCTTTCCAAGAGTAATCCTTGATAGCGGTTGTTACCTGTTCCCACACAATGTCAAGTTCATCACCCTTTGGTGACTCTGAATATGTTGTGCCGACTGCTACTATGAAGGGGCGATCACCTAAGTATTCATCCTGAGTAGTGTATCCAGTAAATGCTCTCCAATCATTCATGATATCCGAGGTCAAAGTTGCATTATAGCTCGCCCACATTGCGGAGTTGTAGGTCTCTCCATCAGAATCAGGATTAGATGCATCTATACTCCAGGTAATATTGTTCATCTGATTAGTACCGTCACCAAATGTTCCGCTATATCCATCGGACATTTCCGTCTTCTTATCTGCTCTACATGCAAGACCTAGTTCAGTAAAATAAGGCTTTCTATTCTCATCATAATCCCAGGTTACGCCCTGTGGTCCATATTCGGAAACCATTCTTCCCTCAGGAGTAGAGAGCCAGTTGATAATCTCCATACATAATTCAGGATACTGTGTAGAGGCTCCTATGGTCCATACACGGTTTCCGCCGAATACATTCAAGCCGTATGTCAGTGTCTTTTGATCTCCCATAGCAAGGGCATACATTGCCTTACCCTCTTCTATATGCTCAGGAGTATTATATAAAAGGGATGCCATATAATTAAATATATTAAAGAATGCTACACCGTCTTGGTAATCTTCTGCGGCTCCTTCATATTTCTGAGTCATTGAATCCGGGTCAAGAAGTCCTCTTTGATAAAGTTGGTTGTAGAAAGCAAGACTTCTTAGATACATTCCACCCTCTTCTAATGCCCCTTGCCATGTCTGATTTTCTACATCATATAGACCAACACCCATCTCATCATAGCCATAGAGTGCTCCGGTAGCCTTAACAAACATAACCATGGCCCCGTCCCAATCATCAAATAAGGACACTCCATAGGTTTCCTTGCCGGAATCGGAGGTAGGACTGAGTTCCTTCATGCCTGCAAGCACTTCTACGAGATCTTCTAATGTTCCTACCTCAGGATATCCTAAATCTCTATACAAATCCCAACGGATATCCGGATGATAGAAGAAGGCTTCATGGTCATTTGCAGAGGTTGCAACTCCATGTGCAAAACCATATACCTTGCCGTCAGGAGATATCCCTGCATTCTTTTCTAAGGCCTTTTGCATATTTTCCCTAATATAAGGTCCGAAATCTGCCAGGAGGTCATCCTCATTCCAATCAAAAAGCATACCATTATCGATTGCCTGCAAATATTCATCACTGTCTCCACCGAAGATTACGATGTCTCCCAAATTACCGGATTCCATACGAGTAACAAAGACACCGTCCTCATCATTAACAATATTAATCTTCACGTTAAATTTATCAAGCATTATCTGTGCAAACCAACCAATTTGCTCCCCTGAATAGTTGGCTGTTTGAGAATATACGGTTAAAGTAATAGGTTCCTCACTTTTTATCGGAGCTTCTGTGATATTACCTACACCATCATTTGTCTGGGCTGGGATTTTATCCTTCTTCCCGCATCCGCTAAGAGACAGGATTGATAGAAGCAAGGCAAAACCCAGAACTAGACTAATAAATATCTTTGTTTTTTTCATTATATATACCCTCCTCTTCAAACTGATACCGAATATTCGGCACTTATATTTTTTCTTGCACAATATTTAGTAATTCTCCATGTATATTTGCGCATTCAATATGAAATCATATATGGTTGATGCTCTACCCCTTTACAGCTCCAAGCATAATCCCCTTTTCAAAATATCGTTGCATAAATGGATAAACAAACAAAACTGGAAGCACCGTAACCATTGATATTGTGTATTTTATGGTCTTAGAATTAAGTAAGGCTGCCTGGGTGCTAGCAGATATCTGTGTGTTACCTGATGTCATAACCTGACCAATATTCGTGGTCTGATTCAGATACATGTATAGTCTGTGCTGCAAGGTATAGAGCTGTGCATTGTTCTGCATGATGATAAGGGAATCCTGAAATGAATTCCAATGCCCCACAGCCCCAAATATGGCGATTGTCGCAAGAATCGGTTTACTTAAGGGCCAGATAATCTTTCTAAACACAGTCATATAAGAGGCTCCGTCAATATAGGCGCTCTCCTCAAGCTCTCCTGGTATCGATTCTATATATGTTTTTACAAGGATTATATTATAAGGAGCAACAATTCCCGGTATAATATAGCCTAGGAAATTATCGGTCAGTCCCATCATAGACATATTCAAATACCAAGGTATTAAGCCTGCGTTAAAATACATGGTTATGATCATAAAACGATACCAAAAGCTTCTTCCCCACATCTCCTTTTTGGTGACCAAGAAACCTACCAAGCCAGAGGCTAAGACCATTAGAACGGTACCGATTACAGTTCGCCCAACTGTTACACGAAAAGCCTGCATAAGGTCATTAACACTTCTTAAGGATAAGTAGTTTTTAAAATGTATTCCCTTTGGAATAAGCCTGATGGCTCCTTTTCTAACTAGATCATTATCGCTTATGGTGTTAATCAGTAAATAATAGAATGGAAATATACAAGCCAAGGTAAATATTATAAAGAATGAATAATTTAATATAACAAATACAACATCTCCAAACCTTGTACGGTATTTGGGTGCCGAGGATGTATAATGGTTTTTTCTTTTTAAAGAATTCTTAATCATAATATCACTCCTCTTTCCTACTTAAGCTAATTTCTATACTATACTTTCGCCTCGTACCAATTTTGATAGCTTATTAGCACCAAATAGAAGGGTCACGCTGACTAGGGATTTCACCATACCGACTACAGTGGTAAGAGGAATTTTACCGCTATTAATACCCAGCTTATATACATATAGGTCTAGTACCATGATTTCTCTTGTATTGTAGGGATTTTCAAATACAAGATACTGCTCCATACCATTACTTAGGATGCCGGATATCTGAAGCAAAAGTAATACAAAAAAGGTTGGAAGAAGTCCGGGAACTGTGACGTTCCACATCTTCCTAAAGCGACCGGCTCCATCTACGGTCGCAGCTTCATATAATTGCTGGTCGATACCGCTGATACCAGCTATGTATATAATGGCACTCCAGCCTATTCCCTTCCACATGCCCCATGCCAGCATCTTAAGCCAGATATATTCACCATTCATCAAGAAGTTAACCGCGGTGCCGCCTCTGCTGACGATAATATTACTGATTATACCCTCTGATGAGAATAACAAAGTTGCAAATGAGTAAACCAATACCCAACTAATAAAGTTAGGAACTGTTGTAAATGTCTGAATCAGTCGTCTTATACGTAGATTCTTTATTTCACATAGGAATATAGCAAAGGCCATAGAGCACCAGCTGGTTGCAAGGCCCAGACCACTCATAGCCAAGGTGTTTCTAAGAACTCTTAGAATATCATTTCTGGTTGCTTCATTCTCAAATAAAAACCGAAACCATTTAAATCCCACGAAGTTATCTCGAGTTAAGCTGCCTCCGGCCTTATAATCGAAAAATGCATATCTCCATCCCCATAAGGGCAGATAGCTGAATACAAAAATTAGTGCTACAAATGGTACCATTAAGAGAAAGAGCTTATACTTTTGTGGTAGCTCGTATTCATCCTCTGCATTTGGTCTTGGTTGAAGAATTAGAAGAATAAGGGACAAAATCAGAACAAGTATTACCATTCCACCTATAATAAAATAGCCGATTGGAATAGCCGGCTCTACTCTTTCGTAATTAGAGGTCTCGGACAGCTGCATATAGGCCACTGCAATCCCCCCGAACCCCAAAAGACTTATAATATTACCAACCATAGTAAAAACATTTCCTAGTCTTCTTAGCTTTAATGAACCAAGAGACATAGAACCCCCGGTAATAGCACCAATAACTCCAATACAGCTAACTATGCTTGCCATATATATTGTCCTAAAGGTCTCTTCAAGTACCCATCCTCTATTTACTGCTCTGAGTATGTTTTTTGTTAGGGATGAATATGAGACACCGGATGTGAATAATGACATATTACTATTGATAAGTGAACTTATCTTGGCAGGATTTAATCCCGGTATAAATAGACTGATAACCAAAAATATAATCATAAATCGATATAAAACAAATATCAAATCAATACTACGATCCTTTGAGGTTTTCAGTGTTTTTGCCGTTTGCATAACTATCCCCCCGTCATTATATCTCTATATAGTAATATTTTATCCTCCTATTGGGATTCCTGCAATCCATAATAGGAAAAGTATTTTCGATTGTAAAATAGGGCGAGGCCATGAAACCCCGCCCTAATCTGTATACTAATATCATTTATAAGAAACATGATTTAGTTAGAAGATACATTCTTTTTCTTCTTAACAACTAATAATATAACTACTGCCACTATAACGACCGCTGCAACAACTATTCCTATAATAAGTCCACTAGATAAACCTTCGCTTGTGTCCTCTGTGCTTGCGGTTGCTTCTGTAGCTGCTTCATCAGATTTTGCTTCTTCTGCCGCCTTTGCCGCTTCTTCTGCTGCCTTCCTAGCTTCTTCGGCTTTCTTTGCTTCCTCAGCCGCTGCCTCTGCAGCTGCTGCTTCTTCAGCTGCTTTTTCTTCAGCTAAAGCTGCTTCTGTATTAAATCCTGATCCCATTATTTTAAATGTAACAGATATTTCTTCTTCAGGAAGAATGTTTTCAGGGAAAAGTGGAGGATTATCTACAATTGCAGAACCGTGTAATCCCCATATATTATATATCTCAAGTCTGAAGGTTCCTTTTTCTTCAATATCACCATAATTAATGAGCTCACTCTTTGTCCTAACCTTTTTGCCATCTACATAAACCTCTGCAGAAATCTCTAAATCGGTAGCCAATCCATGCTCTTTATCATCATTATAGTTGTTAATATTCTTGCCTAAGCTTTTCATGGCTTTAGCAAACTCAGGAATATCCACACAGAATACCTGTGCTGTACCCGCAGCCCCTGTTGCTCCGATATCTGCTCCCTTAAGGGTAACTGTGTATGTGCCGTCACCTAAGAAAGTAGTCGTATTAACACCGTCTCTTGGCTCATAGATCTCCCATCCGCCTTCTGCTGCAGAATACATTAAAAATGCAGTAAACTCGGAAGGAGCAACATATTCCACGGTCTCACCTTCTGTAGGCTGTGCAACTTCTCCGCTACCCTCTGAAAGTGTAAAGGTTACAAATATAGTCTCAACCTCTGCAAATAACTCCTTATCAACAATCACTGCTGATGCATCTTCCAGATTACCGTCTGCTCTTCTGGCATCATCAGGTAGCTGGCTAACCCATTCATTGTAGATATTGCTACGAAGATTACCTTCTTCATCATTTGCATAACCCTTGGTAAAATCAATTGCATTTCCGTTTAGCTTAATTTCATCGATAGTCATAACATGGCCGGGATAATTTGCACTTCCACCCTGAATAATAGGTGCAGTAAATGCCAGTCCTGCTGCCTTTCCATCGGCTGTACCTGTAAAATCCAGACCAACTGTATATTGACCTACTCCTGTAACCTTAGCTTCGGTAACAACAATACCGGTATCTACCGGATCCCCCCAATACTGATATAGCCAACCTGCATCTGCATAAGCTAGGAATGCTGTATTATCCTCTGGTGCCGCTTCTGCCTTACCCGGAACAAAGACAAAGGCCAGCATAGCTACAAATAATACTGATAGAATTGTCCTAAATCTCTTATTCATTTGACCTCTCCTCCATTTGAAATTAATCAAAGTATTCTTACAATAATAATTTACTATAAATATGACAATATTTAAACATAACCAATTTTACTTTTTTCACACTAAAAATTAATGGTATTGTAATAGTTTCGTAATGGTGCCGTAATGGTGCCTGACACCATTACAGAATTGTTACATAATGATAATAAGCAGGAACCTTAGCTCCGGTTCCTGCTTTATCAAAAATATAGTATTAATTAACTCCTTAGGGCATAATTACATCTGTAATCGTAAATACTATTTCTATTTTATTATTATCCTGATAATCAATTCCTACAAATTCATAGGATCCATTCGCTCCCTTGGTAACTTCATTTATCTTTTCACTATCCTCAACCCACTGGTTAAGTATACAATAATCAAATGCAAGTGAGTTCTCATTAATGGTTTCCTCGGGAGCAGTTACTACTGTAGTGCATTCTACTCCGTTGAACCTAAACGAATCAACTGTAACCATAGCACTATTAAAGACCGATTCTTTGGATACAGCACTCTGAACCTGAATATCCTTGATGAAGAGTGATCCGATATTCTTTAGAACTTCTGTAGAGCCTGTCATCTCCAAGGTAAATGTTCCACCTTCAGATGTAATTACAGCTTCACCCTCACTACTTATGGTGCTCCATGCTGAGGTCTCAATTGCATAGAGCTTAACCTTTACATCCATGGAAGCCGCTACATTAACCTGACATTCTGCAGCTGCACCTCCTGGAAGCATGGCTGTTATTACCGATTTTCCTGGGGTTTGAGGACGCACTACCCCGCTATCAGATACGGTGGCTACTGTCTCATCACTGGATATCCACTTTATTCTATCCGTAGAATCTGCTGGCAAAATGCTTGCATTTAATCTAACCCTATCTCCTCCTACTATCAATGTAAGCTCCGATTGGTCAAACGAAATCTCTGTTCCTGTTCCTACTTCATTGCTACCATAATATACTTCCATAATTGCATCTATAATGGCTTGCTGGCTTACAGCTGCCTTTTCTCTATCAAAGAGTCCAAAGCCATACTGACCGTTATAACCATTATCCCAATACATGGGTATACATCCATTCTTAAGAGAATTTTCACAGACCTTTCTTACATAATAGGCCCTATAAAATTCACTTTGAGGATCAAATTTACTCTTATCTATAGCACCATATTCTCCGATTACCACAGGATATCCACGTCTGGTAAATCTCTCATGAAGCATTTTGAACATGGATGCCATATAGCTTTGTCCAGAATGAGTAGACACCTTATTCCAGTCGGTAGCAGATTCACCCCATTGGGTAATCTCACCGCTCTCGCCACCACAAAAATCCCAAGGGCCATAGTAGTGAACAGAAATCATTAGTCTGTACTCAGCTTCATCTGAAAGCTCAGGAGCCAGATAGTCATCTTTAGGAATCTTAAAGCCATAATCACCGGCGGTAAATTCGATATCTGTGTTCCAGCCGGGTATTAGAAGCCATCTTGAGGCATTATTTCCACCGGTTTGCCTTACGGTATTAACAAATATCTGATTATATGTATTGAGATTATCATAATACTCCTCCTGAGGTCCGTTGTAATTACCATCAAACACCTCATTCATGGATTCAAATATCAAATGCTCATCATAATTAGCAAATCTTTTAGATACCTGCTTCCATAGAGCTCTATACTTTGCCAAAATAGGCTCTTGATTCTCACTATCTACGAATAACCATCCTCCCTCAATAGTATGGTAGCCATCTCCATGCATGTTGATGATGGTGTACATATCATTATTCACACAGTATCCGATTACTTCTTCAATACGGGAAAGCCAAGCCTCATCCACCTTATAGTCAGGTCCTTCTCCTATATATCCAAAATATGATACTGGAACCCGTATTGATTTAAATCCTGCATCCTTAACAGCAAGGATCAGCTCCTCTGTGATTACAGGGTTACCCCAATTGGTCTCCTTAGGCATACCATTTATGACAGCCTCCAGCTGATTACCAAGATTCCAGCCTGCTCCCATAGCAGCTACTATCTCATCTTGGTTCAAATCAGTAAATGGTTGTAAAACATCCTTGGCTTTATCTATCACATCTTTGTCGTTATTGTCTTTTTTATCTTCACCTTCATTTTTCTTATCTGTAGTGGTACTTTTATCGGTATCAACTACAGCTTCATTATCCTTATTACATGCAGAAAGTACCATAAGCTGCATAATAAACATAAGTAACAATACTAGAATTCTAATACTGCGCCTTCTCATCCTCTACTCCTCTCATCTATATAAATTTTTATATCTATTCGTCACCAGGTTTATTCTCTTCTATAAAATCCTTTGGGCTGATACCCACATATTTTCTAAACTTGGTATAAAAATAATCCGTATTACTGTATCCTACCTGTTCAGATATCTGATATACCTTCAAATCCGTCTCTAATAATAATCTTTTGGCATTATCAATTCGGATACGATTAAGTAAACTATTGAAGCTGTCACCGGTTATTTTTTTAAATACCTTCCCAAGATAGGCACTATTATAATTAAATATCTTAGCAATATCTTCAAGCTTTAGATCATCTACGTAATTTCGTTCCATATAGGCAAGAACCCGTTTGACAATATTATCTGTCGTGGTTATACCTATCTTATCCGCCGCTTCCACGGAGAACACACCAACAAGCCTCATCATCTCATCTAGGCTGTCTGATTTTTTTATAGAATTGGTAGCCATTTCAAAATCAGGAAAACCAGATACCTTATCAGGATATTTTTTCTCAAGCATAGAAAAAAGCATGACAATATTTTGAATAACCTGAACTTTTATCTCGGTTTCATTCATGACCTTTGATTTATAAAAGCTCTTAAGATTTCTTAGTGTCTCTTCAATAGATACCTTATCCCCAATCTCAATTAATTCACAAAGATGCTCTGCGAAATTACCCTTACCCCCCATATATACGGTTTTTAAATCATCAATGCTGACAGCTTCCAAATCCCTATATAGGAACTTGTAATCTGTAAGTAGTTTTGCGCATTCATATGAGAAGTTAATATCCTCTAGGTTGGCTACATCATGACCTACCCCAATGAAAAAGTTGTCATTATACTCTCTCTTCATTCTTTCATTGTTCTTTAGCAATTGTTCTCTTACTTTAGTATAGCTACAATCCTTACATATCAGCACCAGATTATCATCCACAATTATGGAGTCTACCTTAGCAAGGCCCTTTTGTATTAGTTCCCTCTTTTCGCCACTAATTAAATTTTCCTGTCCATGTTCATCTGTTATCTGACTTAGGATGGCTACACAGAAATTACTATATTTAAAATCCATTCCATATAGCTTTATTTCTTTGCGGATACTCTCCTTATCCTCAGAAGGCTGTAGTAAACGCCTTAGAACTACCTGCCTAGCTTTTAGTTCACTCAATGTATAGTAGTCATCCAGGTTCTTCTTGGCCTCTAGCTCAGCTAAGACCTCCTCAACATTTTCAAGAAGCTCCTCTTCATCGATAGGCTTAAGAAGATATGCCCGAACTCCTAATGACACTGCAGATTTAGCAAATTCAAAATCAGAATAGCCTGTAAGAATAATAAACTTACCCTCAAAATCCCTCTTTTTTGCTTCTCTTATTAGCTCTATTCCGTTCATACCGGGCATCTTTACATCTACTAATACTAAATCGGGTGAGTATTCCAGGAGCTTTTTTAAGCCGTCCTTACCATCCACACCCTCGGCACACACTTCAAAATTATAGTTTGACCATGGTAATAGATTCTTAATTCCTGCCCGAACAATAGGCTCATCATCGATAATCATCAGTTGATACATGGCTTTCTCCCCTTTTAAGTGCGATATCTTATTTGACTACTGAGTAATATCCTCCGGTAGTTCAATTCGAACCGAAGTTCCCTCACCGGCAACACTTTCAATATATAGGCCATATTCCTCTCCATATAAGAGCTTAATCCTTTGATTTACATTATTTAAACCGATATGACTGCGATCAAGCTTGCTAAAATCATTAAGGCTTTCATTTATCTCTTTAAGCTTTGCTTCTGTCATTCCGTTCCCGTTATCATTTACATCTATAAGAAGCCGATCAGTAAGATTTACTACTATACGAATCTCCCCTTTTCCTTCCTTTGTCTCCAATCCATGTATAAATGCATTCTCTACAATTGGTTGGATTATAAGAGGCATAATCTTAAGAAATTCAATATTGCATTTCACATCTATTGCATAGCTTATACGTTCACCAAAGCGATATTGCTGTATCCTTAGATAATAATCTACTAGCTCTAATTCTGATTTTAAGGTTACCAGCTTATCACCGACTTGAATATTTCGACGCATAATCTTCGCAAGCATCTTCACAAGCTCCTCAATTTCAATCTCATTGCTACACCTTGCTTTCATTCGAATAGTTTCTAGGGTGTTATATAAGAAATGAGGGTTAATCTGGCTGGCAAGCATCTTAAATTCTACGTCCTTTTGGCGGCTGTAGAGCTTTTCCTTTTGAACCTGTTCCTCATATACAGTAGATATCAGATGTTGAATGCTGTTAATCATTGTATTTAAATCTCTATATAGCTCATTTATCTCGTCAAATCCTTCGATTGATTCCAAATTCTCAAAGTCTCCGGCAGCCGTTCTATGCATTAGCCTTTGAAATGCCATGAGTCTGCTGCTGTACTGCTTTGAAAACGCTATTATTATAATGAGTGATACTAAAAAGCTAACTGCCACTAATAATAGACCAAACCAATTATGACTAAGAAAAGCGCTAATATTAATGTCTGTCAAATCATAGTCCATATTAAGCTTCTTAAAGCTAATAATAAAATAGACATGCGAAACAATAAGAGGAAGTAATACGCAAATTATATTAACCAAAATAATACGATGCTTAAGCCTTATTTTATGCAATGCTCTATTAAGCTTTATCATTTGCTCCCTTAATTTTCCCATTGATACTCCCACTTTCCCCCAGTATATGAAAATAGTATACCATAATTCTCCTCCTGCTGTAACTATTCTGTCTCGATGGTTACAAAATACATGCGATCCTTTATCATATGGAAAACAATCTTATTATTTTCTATCTGATAATCCACTTGATTACCCCAGCTGTCTCGGATACAATATTTATCCTTGCCATCCTTAATAATACAGTTTCTATCCCTGACAGAAATGATTCTTGCTTTTGTAAGCTTTCCTTCTGCCCATTCCATATCCACGGTAAAACCGCCCCGCGCCCTCATCCCAATGACCTTTCCGTTTTTCCATCCTGAAGGCAAGGCAGGAAGAAAATGAAGCTCCTCATAATAGGATTGCAAAAGCATCTCCAATATAGCTGCAGTGCCTCCAAAATTACCATCAATCTGAAAGATCCTAGGAGGGTGTAAGTCCAACAAGCTTTCTGTGGCATAATCGCCTATGAGTGCACGAATATGCTCCCAAGCCAAATCCCCTTCTCCAAACCTAGCATATAGACATGCAACCCAAGCACGGCTCCAACCGGTATATCCTCCACCCGCAGCTACTCTCATATCCAAGGATACTCTAGCTGCATCAAATAGCTCAGGTGTCCTTTCAGGGTCAATCTGTTCACCGGGATACACTCCAAACAAATGGGATACATGACGGTGATATGGCTCAACCTCTTCAAATTCCTTGTTCCATTCTAATAGCTGCCCCTTGCTTCCTATCTGCATAGGAGGAAGATTATCAAGAATCTCCTGCCAATGCTCGACTTTGTCCTGATCTATCTTTAATTTATTAGCAGCCGTTATGGAATGGCTAAGCAAATCCATAATAAGCTGGATATCAATCGTTGATGATACACATATGGTAACAGGCAAATCCCCACCGCCTACAAAACGGTTTTCCGGTGATTGAGAGGGTAAGACCTGATAGGTACCATTTGCATCCTTAACAAGGAAGTCCTCATAAAAGGCGGCTACCTCTTTCATATAGGGATAAGCTCTTTCCTCCAAGAACTCCAAATCTTGACCATATTCATAATGCCACCACATATGCTGAGCCATCCAGGCTGCTACTCCAACCCAAACAGACCAACCATAGGTTTCTGGTGTAGCACAACCCCAGGCATCCGATGATAGGGGAAGCCATATACCATTGCAACCAAACAGCTTCTTAGCAGCATCTCTGCCGTATGGTACCATTTTCTCCAGATATACGAATAGAGATTCTGTATAATCCTGAAGATGACCATTTTCTGCAGGCCAATAATTCATCTGTAGGTTGACATCATAGTGATAATCACAATCCCAGGCAGGTACCAGCTCCTCATTCCATTTGCCCTGTAGGTTTGCCGGTAATTCCCCATTAGCCGAGGATGCACACAAGAGATAGCGGCCGAAGTTAAAGTATAGTAAAGGTAAAGTTACATCGTTGCTTCCTTCACGATATGCTATAATTCGTTCATTTGTAGGAAGGTCGGGCTCTTCCTCGTAGACATTCATATGCAGTCTTCCGTAATTCTTCTCATGCTCTACAATATTCTCCCTATAGAGACGTTCCCAAGGCTTTACAGGCAAAGTATACCTTCTGCATTCCTCCAGAGGGAGCTCGCCCTTTACATCGGTGCCGATATTAATGAAGACCAAAATTTCGCGAGAGTCTTCAACCCGCAACATATTTTCTCCGACAGGAGTTATTTTCCCGCCCCTTATCTTCAAATCAGTTTTTACACAGAATTTCATACCCCTGTGAAATGCACCATGCATAATAATTGTTGCATTTCCAATATCGTAAGAAATATCACATCTAGGATCCTCCTCTCTGGTAAGCCAGAAGTTCCCACTTATCAATTCTTCTCTGGCATATATACGAACAATAATGCAATCCTCAATAAGATGACCGATTACTGTCCTTGATATAGGCTTTCCTTCGGATTCATAGGTCACCTTTACTCTGGCATGCTCTAGATTTAGCTCCCTTTTATAATTGCTGACCTCTCCTTGGTCTAATGAAAACCTAAAATCACCGGCAGGTTGATAGGCATCCTCCTTAGTCGGACGGTCACTTACACCACCGTTGCCACCCCAGGCCTCATTAGCTAGCAAAGTAGCCTCCTCATAACGCTCTTCCATGAGTAACTTTCTGACTTTAGTTAGATATTCGCTTCGATCTTCATTTCTTCTATCTCTATTTTGACCCACGTTCAGCCATTCATGATTAAGGGCTATTCTTTCCTCTTCTATCCCTCCAAGCACCATTCCCGCTAATCTTCCTGTGCCTATAGGGAGACCGTTATTCCAATCCGTTGCTGGGGATGTATACCACATTTTATGATTCAAAGTCTTCCTCCAATCTGTAGATTCTGCAAGCTACATTTATAAAATTCTATCTATCAAGAATCAAAATCCTTTATTTTTTTTTATTATAACCGATTATAATATCGAATTTAATCCTATTTTTTATATATAAATTACAGCAATAATTATAGTCATCTAGGACTACTATGCGAATTTAAGACATTGAGGAAAATAGTATCATATGTTATACTATTATCCACGATAAACAGATTAGTGAACGAGAAAGCTGAAGGTTTTCGAGTCAAATCTGCAAATAAAATATAAATAAATGCGGAGGTAACAAATGTATTACAAACAATATGGAAATACTGATATAAAGGCTAGCGCGGTAGGTATGGGAACCATGCGCTACAGTGATGATGATATAAATGCAGGAAATCTTGATAAATGCGCCGATGTAGTTTTATACGCCCATGAAAAGGGTATCAACTTTTTTGATAGTGCGCCCTTTTATTGTCAAGATAAGAGTGAAATAATTACTGGAATGGCCTTGTCACAGCTAAAAAGAGATAGCTTCTACATATCTTCAAAGGTAAACCTAAATACTCTTGATAATAAGACCTCGGCTGATGATTTTCGAAGAAGACTTGAGACTTCTCTAAAGCGTCTTAAGGTTGATTATCTGGATTTCTATTACTTATGGTGTATGCTTGATCTCGAATCCTTTAAGAGGCAGTATGAATTATTATATAAGCATTTTGAACAAGCCAAATCAGATGGCTTAATTAAGAATATAACAGTATCATCCCATATGCAGGGGTTCGACCTTGAAAAGGTGGTGGATACTGGCTTATTCGATGGAATGCTTATCGGTTATAATGCCCTTAATTATCGCTTCCGCCAGGCAGGAATAGCCGCGGCCGCAGATAAAGGAATGGGTATAGTAGTTATGAATCCTCTGGGTGGAGGACTGATTCCCTCTAACCCCGATACATTTTCATATCTGACAGAAGGCACCGATCTTACTGTACCACAGGCAGCTCTTCGTTTTGTGGCATCTCATAAGGAGATAACAGTTACACTGGCTGGCTGTACAACAAAGGAGCATGTGGATGATGCAGTAAAAGCCGTGGAAAACCTTGTAGAGCGTCCTGCATCAGAAATCTATGAAGAATATGAGAATAAGGGAGTTGCCTTAAACAACCTATGTACAGGATGTGCTTACTGCGATTCTTGTCCAGTTGACATCGACATTCCCAAATATATGGATGCCTATAACGCAAAAATACTTGGCCAAGACATGGCAGGCCGAATAAAAAACCACTGGGGTCTTCCCATCTCAAAGTCAGCAGAATGTATCCAGTGCGGACAATGCGAAGATCTCTGTACCCAGCACCTTCCTATCATAGAAAGACTGGCAGAAATCTCACAGCTTTCGTAATACTTCCGTAATGGTGTCAGGCACCATTACGAATTTATTACATGCTGTTCACACTTTTGTAATGGTGCCTGACACCATTACGATGCACCATTACAAAAAATACTTGCAAATTTACTGTATTTGTATACAATAGTTATGATTAATATATTAGGGTTACCATATATATAGGAGGACAATTCCTCCGTTATAAGTATTAAAAAGTTATAGTTTATATAGGAGGACAATTCCTCCGTTGCATGTATTAAAAAGGTTACAATTTATATAGGAGGAATTTATGATACAAGCCAGTAACATAACATTAAGATTAGGAAAGCGTGCATTGTTTGAGGATGTGAATATCAAATTCACAGAGGGCAACTGCTATGGAATTATCGGAGCTAATGGTTCCGGCAAATCAACTTTTCTTAGAATATTAAACGGACAACTAGAGCCCACAAAGGGTGATGTTATAATCACTCCTGGTCAAAGATTGTCCTTCCTACAGCAGGACCATTTTAAATATGATTCCTTTTCAGTCTTGGATACTGTCATCATGGGTAACCAAAGGCTTTATGATATAATGAAGGAAAAGGACGCCATCTATGCCAAGGAAGATTTTACTGATGCAGATGGAATTCGCGCCAGCGAGCTGGAGGGTGAATTCGCATCCATGGACGGCTGGGAAGCAGAGGCCAATGCAGCATCACTTCTAAACGGCCTAGGAGTTGAGACAGATCTACATTATAAAATGATGCATGAGCTAAATGGCAGCGAAAAGGTAAAGGTTCTTCTGGCCCAGGCTCTTTTTGGCAATCCAGATATTCTGCTTCTTGATGAACCTACCAACCATCTGGACCTTGAGGCTATAAGATGGTTTGAGGAATTTTTAATAAATTTTGAGAATACGGTAATTGTAGTCTCCCATGACCGTTATTTCTTGAATAAGGTATGTACCCATATTGCTGACATAGACTATGCCAAGATTCAGCTTTATGCCGGAAACTACGATTTCTGGTATGAGTCCAGTCAGCTTATGGTAAGACAGATGAAGGAATCCAACAAAAAGAAGGAAGAAAAGATTAAGGAGCTGCAGGAGTTTATTCAGCGTTTCTCTGCAAATGCTTCAAAATCCAAGCAGGCCACCTCAAGAAAGAGAGCCTTGGAGAAAATCGAGCTGGAGGATATCAGACCATCAAGCAGAAAATATCCTTATATTGATTTTAGACCCAGTAGGGAAATCGGTAATGAGGTCCTTACTGTTACAAATATTTCAAAAACCATTGACGGCGTAAAGGTCCTTGATGATATAAGCTTTATTGTGGGTCACGATGATAAGATTGCATTTGTAGGACCTGATACTCTGGCTACTACTACTCTATTTAGAATCTTAGCAGGAGAAATAGAGCCTGACGAGGGCACCTATAAATGGGGAATAACCACTAATGTGTCTTATTTTCCAAAGGATAACACTAAGCTTTTTGACAGCGACGAGACTATAGTAGATTTTCTTATGCCCTTTTCGCCAGAGAAGGATGTTACCTATGTCCGTGGCTTTATGGGCAGGATGCTATTTGCTGGCGAGGAAGGTACAAAGAAGCTTCGCGTGCTTTCCGGTGGTGAAAGAGTTCGTGTTATGCTATCTCGCATGATGATTGCAGGTGCCAATATACTTGTACTTGATGAACCTACTAACCATCTTGACATGGAATCAATTACCTCCCTTAATAATGGACTTATCAAGTTTCCCGGCGTTCTACTTTTCACTTCACAGGATCATCAATTTGTCCAAACAACTGCAAACCGTATTATGGAGCTAACACCTCACGGACTTATTGATAAGATAACAACCTATGACGAATACCTTGATAGCGATGTAATGGCTAGAAAGAGACAGGTTATGCGCTTTAATAGAGAAGAAGAAATCGAAGATGATAGCACTGAATAAATGAGCTAATCTATGAAGATAGTTGCATATGATGCTTAGCTCATCATGATGTTAGGGGGTCTATATGGATAAGAAGGTAGGACTTGTACGAAGAAATTTATCATTATTTACATTTATAGCTGTATATCTGGTGATTGCTATAGTTCTTATGTTCCTAGAGTCATTTCAATTGGAAACTCAGTGGAATGTAATTACAACACTAATTCCATTCTTCCTTTTGGGTGTGATTCTGGATTTTATTGTTAGTAGGAATCATGATTTACAAAAGGGATATCTTATATTTGCACAGCTACTGCCTACAGGAATTTTTCTGCTTTTTGGAATTACGACCATTCTTATGATAATCGAGAGGCCACCAATAGAAGCCTTTAACTACATAATATGGTTATTTATAGCTGCCCCCTTCTTTATCACCAGCAATTTCAGGGAAAATTATCGGAGACGAATGATCTCTTCACTGATTGGAGTAGGTCTTGTGGGAGCTATCTATATCCAACTAACCACTATGACAGATGAACTGGAAGAAGGAAATGGCTTGATTGTATATCTAGTCTGCATCTTCTTAATGTTTTATGCTGCTTCAGGGCTTAAAAGGCTCTTCTATATCAATCTAATACTAGGATTTATTGACGCAGCTATACTGGTATTCTTATGGAAGAATCCTCTTACAGAAGCATCCAGGCTACGTGGCTGGGATTATGATATAGCACTACAATTTGAACTATTATTACTAGCCAATCTTATAATATGTATCATAATCTGCCTGATAGATGTACTGATAAGGGAAAAGGAAAGAAAATCAACTTTATAAAACACTACATATAGCTTATAAATAATATAGAATAACCACCTTGAATTAAGATAATTATATTTTCTAAGAAGGTGGTTTTTTATTTGTATATTTTTATTGGTACCTGGTACCGATTTGGGTGGTACCTGGTACCGAAATCTTGAGATGGAATATTATGTTAGTGTATCACTATGTCGGGAGGCTTTCATGCTATATCAAGAAAAATCAAGAATTGAATTATCCGATTCAGGTTATGTTCCCGTTCTAAGAGATTCTACTGTTTTTTATGGTGGTAGCCAGATGTGGTTTCCTGATGATAATAAAAGCAGCAAGGACTATCTAATACGTTCCTATGGATGTGGTACAATTGCTACTGCGGATTTGTTCCTATACCTTGCCATAAAAAGTGACTCATATCGAACCGGAGTAACCGAATCTGTCCTTCAAGGAACGGATTCGGCTTTCTATAAGGATTATATGTCCTATGTACGAAAGGTTAATGCATATTATATCAAGACTAAGCGATATATTGCGGTTCTCGGTCCAAGAATTGCTTATGCATTTAACTCTTATGCAAGGACCTATCAATTTAATCTTCGTGCCAGATGGAAGCTTAGACTATCCTATTATGATATGCTTGAGTATATCTGGGAAATGCTATCTAAGGACATACCTGTAATCCTCTCCATCGGGCCAAACACACCCTACCTATGGAAAAATGAAGGTGTTGATTTCTACAATAGAGATATATTGAATGATGTAAATGATCCAATCCTATATCGCTACAAGAAAGTAAAAGATAATGTTAACAGCCATTACGTCACCGTTACGGGTATTTATTATATAGAAGGCTATGAAAAGAAAAATCAAGAGAAATTATCAAATGGCAAAAGAAAAATCATGCTAAGTATCTCCTCCTGGGGTAAACCCTATTACATTGATTACAATGAATATAGGGATTATATCGATAATATTGGAGGAACTTTTACCTCTAGTATAATTTATATAAAGCAGAAGTGACAAGGGGCCTGGTGACAGCACCCCCGTCCCCTTGTCACTAGATATTCCTAAACTTCTGATATCGTCTCTCCAGCATCTCATCAAGCGAAAAGCTCATCAGTTCTTTTAAATCTGCACTTATAGCTTCCTTAACCTTGCCTGTCACATATTCGAAGTCATTATGAGCACCACCAACAGGCTCGGGTATAATATTGTCAATTACACCAAACCTATAAAGATCCTGAGCGGTAAGCTTCATGTCATTTGCCGCAGCTTCTGCCTTTGTAGAATCCTTATAAAGAATAGAGGCAAAGCCCTCAGGCGAAAGTATGGAATATATTGCATGCTCTAGCATATAGACCTTATCGGCCACGCCAAGAGCCAAGGCTCCTCCGCTACCTCCCTCTGAGATTACCACAGAGATTATAGGAGTCCTTAGCATCATCATTTCTGCTAAATTTGTAGCAATAGCCTCTCCCTGACCTCTCTCCTCCGCCCCGATACCGCAGAAGGCACCAGGTGTATCGATAAAACATATTACAGGCCTATGAAACTTTTCAGCCTGCTTCATTAATCTAAGCGCTTTACGATAACCCTCAGGATGAGGCATAGAAAAATTTCTTGAGATATTCTCCTTGGTATTGCGTCCTTTTTGCTGTGCTATTATTGTAACGGGAATATCATCAAAAAAAGCAATTCCTCCCACAATAGCCCTATCCTCGCTATATAGCCTATCTCCATGAAGCTCCACAAAGCCTCTAAATATCAATTCAATATAGTCAAGCCCTGTAGGCCTTATTGGCATTCTCGCTAACTTTACCTTTTCCCACGGTGTTAAATCCATAACGTCCCTCCCGCGAAATATTCTTGGTGACAAGGGGTGACAGAACCCCCGTCCCCTTGTCACGTCTGATGGAGCCTTAGTAATACCGCTAAGGTATCCTTCATATTGTCCCTTGTAACAATCTTATCTACAAATCCATGATCCAATAGAAATTCTGCTCTCTGGAAGCCCTCTGGAAGCTTTTGTCCAATGGTCTGCTCGATAACTCTGGGCCCTGCAAAACCAATCAATGCACCCGGTTCGGCCAGAATAATATCTCCGAGCATGGCAAAGCTTGCAGTAACACCGCCTGTAGTTGGGTCCGTAAGAACTGTTATATATAGCTGTCCTGCGGCGCTATGTTTTGCCACAGCAGCGCTCACCTTGGCCATCTGCATAAGAGAAAAAATCCCCTCCTGCATTCTGGCACCGCCAGAGGCAGTAAATACTATCACCGGTAAGAGCTCCTCAGCCGCCTTTTCAAACATCCTTGCCAGCTTCTCACCGATAGCAGTACCCATACTTCCCATAAAAAAGGATGCATCCATAACCCCTATATAGATTAAAGTGCCAGAGATTAATCCCTTTCCTGTTACAAGGCCATCCACAAGTCCGGTCATATTCTGAGTCTTTACAAGCTTATCACCGTATCCCGGAAAATCAAGAGGGTCCCTAGTGGTTAAGTGCTGATCAATCTCCTCAAATGTATCTTCATCCAAAATCATTACCAAACGCTCATTGGCTGACACCCTAAAATAATATCCACATTCGCACATCTTATAATTCTTCATAAGAAGCTTAGTATAGATAATATTACCGCAGTCTGGACATTTGGTCATTATTCCCTGAGGTACATTTGGCTTTTCCTCTTCTGGCCCTTTTAATTCCGAAGGTCTGGATCGATAAACCTTTGAAGTGGCATATTGCTTTGCTTTAAACAGATTTCTACTCATAATTCATCATTCCCTCAATTATACCTGTATGATACTGTCCTGACAGAATTTCAGCTCTTTCTAAAAGCTCATACTGAAAATCTATGTTAGTCTCTAAGCCATCAATGACAAACTCTGCCAGAGCCCGCTTCATTCGACTTATTGCTTCCTCTCTGCTTTTTCCATGAACTATAAGCTTAGCAAGCATAGAATCATAGCAGGGTGGTACCATATATCCGGGATATAAAGCGCTATCAACTCGTATACCAAGCCCTCCCGGAAACAAGACATTCTCCACCAACCCCGGGCAGGGAATGAAGCCTCTCTTAGGATCCTCTGCGTTGATTCTACATTCAATGGCATGCCCACGAAATTCAATATCCCTTTGTCGATAGGCTAGCTTCTCACCACAGGCTATTTTAATCTGTTCCTTTATAATATCAATTCCGGTAACCATCTCAGTTACGGGATGCTCCACCTGAATTCTTGTATTCATTTCCATAAAATAAAAATTATTTTGACTGTCTAGCAAGAATTCAATAGTTCCTGCATTCACATATCCTGTAGCCTTTGCTGCTTTTACCGCAGCAGTTCCCATCCTAATGCGTAGCTCTTTACTCATAACCGCACAGGGGGATTCCTCCATAAGCTTTTGGTTTCTTCTTTGGACTGAGCAATCTCTTTCACCAAGATGTATTACGTTTCCATGCTTATCGGCAAGAATTTGAAACTCCACATGCTTAGGATTGATGATTAGCTTCTCCATATATAATTTATCATCGCCAAACGCAGCCTTGGCTTCATTCTTTGCAGATGTAATGGCTTTCTCCAAATTACAAGCAGAGTAAACCGCCCGCATTCCCTTCCCGCCTCCGCCAGCACAGGCTTTAATCATAAGAGGATATCCAATCTGCTCAGCAAGCTTTGCTGCATCCTTTATATTATCGATTTCTCCTTCGGAACCAGGTACCACCGGTATGCCCGCCTTCTGCATGGTCTCTCTAGCTTTAGATTTACTTCCTAAAAGCTCTATGGTATCTGCATTAGGCCCGATAAATGTAATATTACAGTCCTCACACATTCTAGCAAAGGAGCTGTTCTCTGAGAGAAATCCAAAGCCCGGATGAATTGCTGTGGCACCGGTAAGAACAGTTGCGCTTATGATATTTTGCATATTCAGATAGCTATCCCTTGATTTATAAGGACCTATACATACCGCTTCATCTGCCATCAAAACATGTAAAGCCTCTCTATCCGCTTCAGAATATACGGCTACTGTCCGGGTACCCATCTCCTTGCAGGCACGGATAATACGTACCGCTATTTCTCCGCGATTTGCAATCAATATTTTATGAAACATCTATTTCTCCTTCAAAATTTATTATACCCATAAAGTTTGTACCGGAGGACAAAGGTTCGCATAGCGAACCTATTCGCAGGTACAAACTTCCAAAGGTTCAGCGAAGCTGAACCTATTGTAAGGCAAATGTAAATATTGCCTCCACAGCCACCTCATCCTCGACATAGGCAACCGCAGATCCAACACCAAAATTACCCCTATTCTTTATTATTTCTACATCAAGAATTATAAGGTCACCCGGTACAACCTGGCGTCTGAACTTAACCTTATCCATTCCTCCGAAATATACAATCTTTCCTGCGTTTTTCTCTTGAGAAAGCATAACCACTGCTCCAGTCTGAGCAAGTGCCTCCAATATAATTACACCAGGCATTACTGCCTTACCGGGAAAATGCCCAACAAAATAAGGCTCATCCATGGTTACGCATTTTCTTCCTTTTCCATGTACACCGGGCTCCAGCTCATCTATACGGTCAACTAAAAGAAACGGAGGTCGGTGGGGTATTATTTTCTGTATTTCATCCACATTTAACATGATAATCCCTTTCTTATATTATAGCAAGACTTTTCCATATTTTAGTACTTCTACATCTATTCTTATATTTGAATAGTAAAATTAAGCTTATTTGACTATGAATAAAGGCTGGCCAAATTCCACCATCTCTTCATTCTCTACCAAGCACTCTATAATCTCGCCTTCTACTTCGCTTTCAATCTCATTCATCAACTTCATGGCCTCAATTATGCAGACGGACTGTCCTTTTTTTACTGTATCTCCCACGCTTACAAAGGCAGGCTTATCCGGTCCAGGCTGAGAATAAAATGTTCCTACCATGGGTGATAGTATTCTCTTCGTTCCCAGTATATCCTTATCAGAAGCTGCATTCGCCTTGGCCCCGCTTGCCATTGATTCGCTAACCATAGCTTCATTTATCACGGTTTCATTTCTTTTCGTATTTTCTACTCCCTGCCTAATGGTCAGTGCCTCAGCAGGAACTATATTAATATTCTTTTCCAGTTCAAGCTTAAAATTCTCTCTCTCAAGCTTAATCCTTGTAAGACCCATCTTAGTCATTTCCTGCATTAGACTGACAATTTCATTATATTCCATGGCTATACCTCCATCTTTTTAAAGATAATACTTGCATTGTGACCACCAAAGCCTAGGCTGTTACTCATTGCATATGATATATTGCTTTCTCTGCCCTTACCTGGAACATAATCCAAATCACATTCCTCATCAGATTCGCGAAGACCTATGGTTGCGGGTATATAGCCTTCATCTAAGGCTTTGATACAGACTATCGCTTCAACAGCTCCCGCTGCTCCAAGTAGATGTCCTATCATGGATTTCGTAGAGCTTACAGGTATATTGTAGGCTTCATCCCCAAATGCTACCTTCATAGCCATGGTCTCTAGCCTGTCATTTATAGGTGTGCTTGTTCCATGAGCATTTACATAGGAGATATCCTTGGGTTCTATAGCGGCTTCCTTCATGGCATTTATCATGGACATTGCCCCGCCGTGTCCGTCAGGTGACGGTGAAGTAATATGATATGCATCACCTGTAGCTCCATAGCCAACGATTTCAGCATAGATTTTTGCTCCGCGCTTCTTGGCATGCTCGTATTCCTCCATCAAGAGGATACCGGCACCTTCACCCATAACAAATCCGTCTCTATTCTTATCAAAGGGAATAGACGCTCGTGATGGATCCTGACTAACAGATAATGCCGTAAGAGCGCTAAAGCCTGCCACTCCAAGTGGGGTAACAGATGCTTCAGTACCACCTGCTAATATCACATCGGCGTAGCCGTGCTTAATATTTCTAAATGCTTCTCCTATACAATTGGTTCCGGTAGCACAAGCAGTAACTACATTTGTACATATACCCTGAGCACCAAACTTAATGGCAATATTACCTGCTGCCATATTGGTAATTGTCATTGGAATGAATAGGGGGTTTACTCTTCTGGGTCCCTTTTCAGTTAGGATTCCGGCTTCTTTTTCAATATTCTCAAGACCGCCTATACCGGATCCTACAATTACTCCAAATCTATCCCTATCTATACTTTCCAAATCAATCTTAGAATCCTCGATTGCTTGGGTGGAAGCGGCTAAAGCAAACTGTGAAAAGCGGTCCATCCTCCTTGTTTCCTTAAAATCCATATATAGCTTGGGATCAAAATTCTTAACCTCAGCAGCCAGCTTTACAGCATAGGCCTCCGTATCAAAGCCTGTGATAAAATCAATACCACATGCACCTGCCTTAACATTTTCAAAAAAATCATCCACTGTATTACCTATAGGTGTTACGGCTCCTAAGCCTGTAATAACAACTCTATGCTTCATACTATTTCCCTCCATACTGCTATATGTTCTACATAACCATACCGCCATCAACCTGTAGAACCTGACCCGTTATATAGTTGGCTGATTCGGATGCTAAGAAGCTTACAGCCCCCGCAACCTCTTCCGCACTTCCAAACCTTCCAAGAGGAATGGTAGCTATAGAAGCTTCCTTAATCCTATCAGGTAATGCATCGGTCATGTCGGTCTCTATAAAGCCTGGTGCTACAGCATTTACTGTAATTCCTCTACTGGAAAGCTCTCTGGCGGCTGACTTAGTCATACCGATAACCCCTGCTTTTGATGCGGCATAATTCGCCTGGCCCATATTTCCTGCAATACCTACTATTGAGGATATATTTATTATCTTTCCAAATCTTTGCTTTAACATAACCTGGGCAGCATGCTTCATGCAAAAAAATGTTCCCTTTAAATTTATATCAATAACGCTATTAAATTCCTCTTCAGACATTCTTATTAGAAGATTATCTCTATTTATTCCAGCATTATTTACAAGAATATCAAGTGTCTTAAATTCCTTAACAGCTTCAACAATCAGATTCTTGGCTTCATCTTCTTTACTTATATCAGCCTTTATGGCTATTGCCTCTCCACCGGCATTCTTAATAGTCTGCAGAAGCTCCTCCACCTGACTAAGACTGTTACGGTAATTTAATACGACCTTTGCACCGTAGGTGGCAAATTGTAGAGCTATTGCTCTTCCGATGCCTCTTCCGGCACCTGTAATAATCGCGGTTTTTCCTCTAAGCATATTCCTCTCCATTTCCATTCAGCTTTTTATCAAGAGCTGAAACAGTCTCCTCAAGGGAAGCTACATTCTCCACCTGATAGATATTAAGTCCACGGTCAATCTTCTTAACAAAGCCGGACAAAGTCCTTCCGGGACCTATTTCTACGAAGTGCCTAATGCCATCCTCTGCCATCCTCCTTATAGTCTGTTCCCAAAGTACACTACTCATTACCTGCTTATAGAGTAGATCCTTAACCTCATCAACTCCATTAATATAATCTGCTCTTACATTAGAGATTACAGGAAGTCTCATTTCTCCAAGTAAGACCTTATCCAATTCCGCCTTTAATTTATCAGCTGCAGCTGCAAGCATCTTGGTATGAAAGGGCGCACTTACATCAAGATAGATACATCTTAAAGCTCCCAGCTCCTTAGCAATATTAGCCGCTTCTTCCACAGCCCTTGTATCTCCACCTACTACAATCTGACCGGGACAATTAAAATTAGCAGGCTCAACTATTCCGTATTCCCTAGCTTTATCACAAGCCTCTCTTATCTTATCTTCGGAAAGTCCTAGGATTGCACACATTTTTCCTATCCCTTCCGGAACAGCATCTTGCATAAAGCGGCCACGCTTTTGAACCAAGGGAACAACCTGTGACAAACTAAATACTCCGCTAATTGTTAGTGAGGAGTACTCCCCTAGGCTTAAACCGGCTGTAACATGGGGCTTTATATCGTATCGTGATATGGCCTTGTAAGCTGCTAAGGACATGGTTACGATTGCCGGCTGTGTATATTCGGTGCGATCAAGCTCTTCTTTACTTCCCTCGAATATTTTATCTGAAAGCTTTAAATGCAAACTCTCATCAGCCTCTTCGAACACTCTTTTACATTCAGAAAAGCTATTATAAAGCTCTTTTCCCATACCGATATATTGAGATCCTTGACCGGGGAATAGATAGGCAATTTTTGTCATAACAACCTCCAATTCTTATATAGCTTTGATTTTGCGTATCACTCCACCTAATTGCTACTCTTATTAAGCAGTGTATTAGCTTCTGTCATTAATTCAATTATTATATCCTTACAGCTTTGTTCCTTATCTACCATGGCTGCAATCTGGCCTGCCATAATACTGCCTCTATCCATATCGCCTTCCAAGACAGCCCTAGCTAACGCCCCTGCCCCAAGCTTCTCATATTCATCAAGAGGGGCTAAGGCTTGATCGAGCTCAGCAAATCTACGGCTTAGCTTGTTCTTTATAATTCTGACCGGATGTCCTGTACGTCTTCCTGTAACAACGGTATCTATATCCTTAGCATTAAGTACCTTCTTCTTGTAGTTTTTATGAATAGTACATTCGTATGCGGTTAAAAAACGGGTACCTATCTGAACGGCATCTGCCCCAAGCATAAATGCAGCTGCCATTCCTCTTCCATCTCCTATCCCTCCAGCGGCTATGACTGGAACATCGACCGCGTCAACAATCTGGGGGACAAGTACCATAGTTGTTAATTCACCCACATGACCACCCGCCTCGGTTCCTTCTGCTACCACAGCATCCGCACCGCTTCTGACCATACGCTTTGCTATAGCAACTGATGGGACTACGGGTATTACCTTAATATCGTGAGCCTTCCACATATCCATATATTTTCCTGGGGTACCGGCTCCTGTAGTGACTACCTTTATTCCTTCCTCACATACCATCTTAGCCATTTCATCCGCATAAGGGCTTAAAAGCATGATATTAACACCTATTGGCTTTGAGGTGATTTCCTTAGCCTTACGTACCTCATCTCGAATCAGTTCCACAGGAGCGGTTCCCCCCGCTATAATACCAAGACCACCTGCTTGGGAGACCGCAGCTGCCAATGAGGCGTTAGCAATCCATGCCATAGCCCCTTGAAATATAGGATATTCAATTCCTAACATCTCACATATAATTGTTTTCATTGCTATGCTCCTGTCCATAGAGAATTAAGGCTATACTTATTCCGCTTTTCTTTTCTCAAGATAGGCTTCAATATCACCTATTGTATTAATATTTTCAGTGTCCTCAGTAGGAATCTCAATACCAAATTCCTCCTCTAAGCTCATAATTATCTGGAAGAGATCCAAGGAATCAGCATTTAAGTCGTCCTTTAATGATGTTTCAGGCTTTAAATCAGAAAGCTCTACTCCTAATTGTTCTGCTACAAACTCTTTTACTTTGTTTAAATCCATGATATAAATCCTCCTTAATATGATTTTGCTTGTATTTTTATACTATATTTTATAAACCGAGCTCATACTCGGAATAAAAAATTAACTCCATTCAAGTAGTATTGATCCGCTCGTCATTCCTCCACCAAAGCCAACCAAAATAATTCTATCTTTCCTCTTAAGCTGGCCACTTGATAACAGTTCATCCAAGGCTATTCCAACGCTTGCCGCTGAGGTATTACCATAACGGTCTAGATTCATAAAGAACTTATCTATAGGAATTTTGCAGGACTTTGATGCCTGTTCAATAATCCTCTGATTTGCTTGATGCGGTATTATATATGTGATATCCTCTTTTGTCAGCTTTGCCTTGTTTAGTATATAGTTTATATTGTCGGTTATGGTCCGGACAGCGTATTTGAATACCTCCTGCCCAAACATCTTTATTTTGGGCTGCCTAAGCATCTCAATCTTGGCTTCCTTTGAATTATCTATATTCACATAGGGATTTTGCAAGGGTATGGCCGAGCAGGTTAAAAGATTATACTTACTACCGTCAGATTCTAATTTAGATGTTAGAATTTTTCCTCCATCCCGAGACTTTGACATCACTACTGCCCCTGCTCCGTCTCCGAACAAGACACAGGAGGATCTATCCTCCCAATCAAGCACCTTTGATAAGGTCTCTGAACCTATAACAAGGACATTTTCATACATACCACTCTTTATAAATTGCTCAGCAGTTACCATACCATATATCATTCCAGTACATGCAGCCACCAAATCAAATGCCGCTGCATTTATGGCACCTAATCTATCTTGAACTATACAAGCGCAGGATGGCATAAAATAATCGGGAGTAATCGTTGCACATATAATTAAATCTATATCCTCCGATTTAAGACCTGAGTTTTCTAGGGCTCTCACCCCCGCCTCATAGGCTAAATCCGAAGTAGTCATATCGGTTGAAATCCGACGTTCTCGAATTCCTGTCCTAGTTCTTATCCATTCATCACTTGTATCAAGGAAATTGCTTAAATCATCATTTGTCATAATATGTTCCGGTAAATAACTTCCGGTACCTATGATACCCACATGGCTCATCATGTTGTCCTCCTATCAGCTGTTACTACTTAGTAACTGAAGGCATGTAGATATCCTTCAGATGCCTATTCAATTTATGGAGTGCTGTAAGTAAAATTTCTTCCTCTTCAGGGTTAAAGTCATTCATAATCTCCTTTACCATATCCATATGGAATTTTTCATGAATACGATAAGCAAGCTTTCCTCTATTCGTAAGACTGACATTTACAATTCGGCGATCAACCTCGCTTCTAGATCGTTCTACATAACCCTTCTTAATAAGCTTATCTATGGCTGTTGTCAGTGTACCCATGGTAATATCCAGCTTGGAGGCTATCTCGGACATAGTCCTTGAACCATATAGCCCAACCGCCTCTATTGTATGGATTTCCGTTATAGAAAGGTCACTAAATGCCCCACTCTTAATCGAATACTCCTCTATATTGATTACATCATCATAGATTTCCACCAGAATTCTGTTGATCTCTAAAAATTTATCCTTCACCTAATCCACTCCTAAAATTGTTTTAATAAAATAGTTAAATTAATTTGAATTGCAAATAGTTTGACACTCAAAATATATAATATAATATGCATTGTGTCAAGAAGATTTTACGCGAATAAGCGGATAAGTCCATGAGAAAACCGCATTATATGTGACATGCCTTATATGTCATAATATAATGCGGTTTTTTCATGGATATGCGCATTGGTTCAGCATGCTGAACCGTTGCGCGAACGAGAAAGTCGAAGACTTTCGAGTCTTATCCGCTTATTTATATTATCTATATTTTATAATTCATACAAGAGCTCACCATATGATGGAACAGGCCAAAGCTCCTTATCTACTATACATTCAAGAGCATCTATAGGAGTACGGAGTGCCGTCATGGCTGGTTTTACATTATGATAGAAGAATTCAGCTCTATCCTTTAAGGTTTTCCTAGTATCCGCCTCCACCACCAGGTCTTGCAGCGTCTGCAATGCCGTCTTAGCTTCTACCAGAAGCCTTGAGGATTCCAGTAGCAGATCCTTTTGTACATAGAGATTTGCATCAGGCATAGCATCCTTTACGGCATTTATTGACTCTGCAAGAAGCTTGGTATACTTAATAACAGCCGGGATATACTGTACGCTAGTCATCATAATCATGGTCTTTGCTTCTATATTGATTGCTTTGGAATAGGAATCATAGAGCACATCCTTGCGGGAATAGAGTTCTGATCTTGATAAGACCTTATGCCGCTCAAATAAATCTATAGCTTTATCTGTAATTATGGAAGGAATTGAATCCACCATGGACCTAAGATTGGGAAGTCCTCTTCTCTCAGCCTCATCAATCCATTCCTTGGTATATCCGTTACCATTGAAGATTATCCGATTATGTTCGCTAAAGGTCTTTCTAATCAACTTATGTACAGCTTTATCAAAGTCCTTGGCCTTTTCCAGCTCGTCTGCCATATCACATAGCACATCAGCCACTATGGTATTTATTACAGTATTGGCTGTTCCTACGGACATGGATGAGCCAACCATTCTAAATTCAAATTTATCACCTGTAAAAGCAAAGGGTGATGTACGGTTCCTATCGGCACCATCCTTATAAAGCTCAGGAATTGAGTGAACACCTACGTTAATTCTTATACGCTCATCACTTCCATTAGCCTCTCCGTTTTCCTTCAGCTGATTTAAAATATCCTCAAGCTGTGAGCCCAAAAATACTGATATAATCGCTGGAGGTGCTTCATCCTCTCCAAGTCTATGATCATTACCTGGGTTTACAGCAGAAACCCTAAGAATATCTCCATAAAGATCCACAGCCTTAATAACAGCCACTAAGAACAAGAGAAACTGAGTATTCTTATAAGGTGCTTTACCCTGCTTTAACAGATTCACACCGGTATCGGTAATCATGGACCAGTTATTATGCTTACCTGACCCATTTACCCCTGCAAATGGCTTCTCATTAAGAAGGCATACCAGATTATGGCGGTTTGCGACACGTTTCATGCACTCCATAACCAGCTGATTATGATCAGTGGCAATATTTGCGGTAGAATAAATCGGTGCCAGCTCATGCTGTGCAGGAGCTGTTTCATTATGCTGTGTCTTTGCGGTTACACCCATTTTCCACAGCTCAACATTTAATTCCTTCATGAAGGACGCTACCCGTTCCTTAATACATCCAAAATAATGATCCTCCATCTCCTGACCCTTAGGAGGCATAGCTCCAAAAAGAGTTCTTCCTGAGTATATTAGATCATCTCGTTTAAGATATTTAGTCTTATCAACTAGGAAATATTCCTGCTCCGGACCAACCGATGGGCTTACATGAGTCACATCAGTATTGCCAAATAGCCTAAGAATACGAAGAGCCTGAGTATTTAAGGCTTCCATAGATCTAAGTAGAGGTGTCTTCATATCTAGGGCTTCACCTGTATAGGAGCAAAATGCGGTGGGAATACATAATGTTACTCCTAAAGCATCCTCACGCAAAAACGCCGGTGATGTACAATCCCAAGCGGTATATCCTCTTGCCTCAAATGTGGCACGAAGACCACCTGATGGAAATGATGAAGCATCCGGTTCTCCCTTAATAAGCTCCTTACCCGAAAATTCCATTATAATTCTTCCGTCAGATGTAGGACTTAGAAAGGAATCATGTTTCTCGGCTGTAATTCCTGTCATGGGCTGAAACCAATGGGTATAATGAGTCGCACCATGCTCTATAGCCCAGTCCTTCATGGCGTTAGCGACCACCTCTGCCACACTAGGATCAAGGTCCTCACCGCTTTCAATTGTCTTCTTTAGAGCCAAATAGGTTTTTTTCGGTAGTTTTTCTATCATTACAGCATCACTAAACACGTCGATTCCGAAAATATCCGTTAATCTCTCTGACATATGCTTTCCTCCCAATCTATTCTAAATACCATTCATCCTTTCCTGTCTCCTCACCCGCTCCTTCAGATTCAGGCATATATTTCTTAAATACCATTTCAATCATAAAAGAATTAACCAGTACTACAGTAGCCGGAGCTATAAATATAAAGGCAAAAAAGAAATATGTGATAACCACAGCCAGTGCATTTACAATGATCATTAATATAGTGAAATGGATATGTCGCATTGACATAAATATAGCTGCTTTAATTAACTGCTTTATAGTCATATCAAATCTTGACAGAATAGGAAATACATATTGTGAAAAGGCAACTACTAAAAATGTTATTCCAATAAAGACTCCCATTAGTAGTGAACCTTTAGTACTGTCCGGTGCTGTTAAGCCATAGGCATATACCAAATCAAATCCCAAAATAACAAAAACAATTACCAATAATACTCCTAATATAGAAGCCCGTTTGAAATTAAGTCTAAATGATTTAAAAAATTCTCTGAATACATAGCCTCTTTCTTTACGGATAACCTTTACTACAGTATAATATAATGCTGTACTTGCCGGTCCGATTGTAATAATAGGTAAACATAAGAATATATATGCAATGCTTATAAATAGCATATCACATATCTTGCTTAGTATTGAAAATAGCGGATTATCCATGTTAAAAAAATTACTCATTATTCGTCTCCCTTTTCGTGTTTCATTGTTTCTGTATATTTACTTATCATGTATTGTATCATAACTTATATTTTTATTAAAGAGAAAGTTTGCTTATGGCTATGATACCATTAGTCATAATTATCAAAATTCTATATTATTTTCGTTATTATGACAGAAGGAAATAACTGGTTTTGTTTGTATTTCTCTGATATAACATCAGTAAACAGGCATTATATCCTTGAGTTTCCGTAAATTGCACTT
>LSQX01343872.1_pt4 | contig 60095 bp, 52 predicted proteins | sample 654561 | NCBI WGS metagenome assembly LSQX01 (sample SAMN04489861, study PRJNA283612) | anaerobic digester metagenome | isolation source: 4 biogas reactors fed with cattle manure at either 37C or 55C with and... | place: Denmark: Kongens Lyngby | collected 2014
GCGGAACTCGCCAATCAACTCGGGATGGAGGATTTTTTGGATAAACAAATCGCCAAGCTGTCTGCCGGGATGTCCCAAAAAACAGCGATTGCGGTCAGTATCCTCCATGACCCGCATGTAATCATATTTGACGAACCGACCAGTAATCTTGATATCTTGGCGGTCAAAGTAGTCGCCGATTTTATCAAGGACTCGAAAGAAGCCGGTAAATGCGTCATCTTGTCCACCCATGTCCTGAGTGAAGCGGAACGATTATGTGATAGGATCGGAATCATTCACAAAGGGAAACTGCTTTGTAGCGGTGAGAAGGACCTTTTGCTTACCGACTATAAGGCAGCAAATCTAGAAGACTTATTTTTCAATCTGGTATCGTTGCAGGAGGTTCGCAATGATGCATGATGCGTTGATAATCTTTCGAAAGGAAATTCGTGCGCTGGTAAAAGACAAAAGAACTCTATTTTCGACGTTCATATTGCCACTATTGATGATGCCCATAATATTCATCGGAATGGGTTCGGTGCTTGGTTCAATTCAAAAAGAGGCGGTCGAGACAATCTACCGTATCAACATCGAAGGAACTACGGACCGACGGTTTTTCGAATCTGTCGATGCATTACTCGATTATCAAACGGTGTCAGCATCGGAATCTTCCGATGTCCAGGTACTCTTCCCCGACGGATTTGTTCCGGGTAATCCCGCTTCCATACGATTGGTCTATGACTCTAGCAGCCAAAAGATCCAATATGCCGCGCAACAGATCAGTACGGCACTCCAGTTGTACGACCGTCAGATCGCCGCATTGAAATTATCGGACCATGGCCTGAGCTTTGATGATTTGACAACCCTCACGGTTACCAGGGTGGACTTGGCTCCGGAAGAAGCACAATCCGGCGGAAGCATGCTCGCTATGATGGTTCCCTATTTCCTCATCATATTCCTCTTCGCTGGCTCGATGAGTTCGGGGATGGATGTGACCGCGGGTGAAAAAGAGCGGGGCAGTCTGGCTGCTCTTTTGGTTAACCAAGTTTCTAGAACATCCATCGCAATGGGTAAAATCCTCCATGTCATGACCGTCTCGACGCTCTCGGCTATCACGACTTTCTTAGGATTGTTGATTTCAATGTCATTGCCCAATGGCACGAATCTATTCGGTGGGGGCGGTAAGATCTCAATTCAACTTTTATCGTTCAATACCCTGGGGATGATATTGTTGGGATTGCTTTCCACAGCATTGTTTACCGCTGCATTGGTAACGTTGCTGGGAAGCCTTGCCAAAAGTGTCAAGGAAGCCAATACCTATGTCATGCCGATGTACCTGGTGGTCGTGTTGGTCGGAGTCATGACGATGTATATGGATCCATCAAAAAATGTAGCATTATTTTTCGTACCTTATGTGAACACTATCTTTGTATTCAAGGAAGTGTTCATGGGGATGGGTTCGATTTTACATGTATTGATTGCCTTCGTGGCCAATCTTGCTTATGCTGCTATTGGAGTACGTTTGGTTTCATTGTTATTCAACTCAGAAAAGATTCTCCAAACGGTCTGATTCAGAATCAAAGGGAGGGAAACCGATGAAACATCGCTTGGCTTCGACATTAGTCATTGTATTGATCGTTCTTGGAGTCGTGTTGTTAGCCGGTTGTGCGACAACTGTAAGAGTCCGTCATCTTGTGCCTGCTCAAATCGACATGTCCGACTATCGCGGTGTAGCGCTGGCAAGCACCGAACCCTACAATTTTGGTTTCCTCGGATACCCACCGAGTACCGTGAGGGATTACACGGGGAACTCCGGTTATAAGATTGCGACCGGATTCGGTTATTTTACAGAAAGCCAGGTAGCCCGTTATGTGACAAATGAAATCTTAAGGGGTTTGAATAACACCGACTACTTCACGGTGTTGCCTCCCGCTCAGACCGATACCATCATCAAGGGTAAGAATCTCGGATACACGACAGCTGAAATGTTTACCCGTAATGGCATTACGGCGTTATTTACTAATAGTATCGACTTCATGGACATTGAAGAGTACATCTACGCTATTGAAAAAGAGATGCTTGTGACTGTGCATCCCGTTACCGGAGCCGTGCTCAATCCTGCTGAGAAACATATAGTCAAGACATACCATCTCATGCAGAAGGTCGCGGTCACCTTCACGTATGAAATCACTGACGTAAGAACAGGTCGCTCCGTTCTCAGCAAGACCCAGACGGTGAGAAGAGAACGGACCTATGATCTTACCGGAAAACCGTTGACCGGCTACGTAGCTCCTTCGTTACAACCGTGGATAGAATCGATGTTGGATGAGATCATCGATCCATTGGTCTATTCGATAGCTCCCCGATGGGAGACTTCCTATTTGAGCCTGATGCCGAACAAGCCGGAAATTTCCAGACTCGAATTCGCCTGGGAAGAGGTACGTCGAGGTAATCTTGGTATTGCCAAGGAAGCTTTCATCGAAGAGTGGAACAAAAGCCAACATATTCCTTCAGGGTATAATGCCGCATTGCTCATGGAAGCTCTAGGCGATATCGACGAAGGGATCGCTCTCATGGACCAAGTCTACCGTCGAAGCGGAAATTCGAATGTGTATGGCATGTTGTTAAAGATGCGCCAGAGGGCAGAAGACCAAAAGAGAGCTGAAACTCAGATGGGTTTCTAGATTATGAATTCAAGTGCACTCATCCTTCTATATACTGGTGATGGCAAAGGAAAAACCAGTGCGGCCATGGGGACTCTATTCAGAGCCTTGGGCCATCATGGCCGCTGTGCTGTCGCTCAATTCATCAAAAGTGAAGAAGTTAACACAGGAGAAAAGGATTTTGCCGAATCATTACAAATAACCTGGAGGAATTTCGGAGTTGGTTTTACCTGGGAAAAAGGTAATGACGAGGCAAACAGGGCGGTGTGTTTTCAAGGATGGGAGACGGTGAAAACATGGATAGAAAGTGCGACCTATGATCTCATCGTTCTAGATGAATTTACCTATCCGTTGAATCTCGGCTATGTACAAATTGATGAAGTAATTACGTATTTGGCCATGCGTCGATCGCAAAAAAACTTCCCTCATTTGGTGATTACCGGTCGAAAAGCTCCTCAACAATTGGTTGACTTAGCTGATATGGTGAGTGAAATCATACAAATCAAACACCATTGGCACGAACAAAAAATCAGTAGCCAAGAAATGATTGAATACTAGAATATATCCTATTTCATGAGTATCCCTAGAAAATTCTTCAACAAATCGGCGAAACAGGGTATAATCGCCCCATGAGGTTGCATAGATGGGCTTGATTGAGATTCATTCGCACCTTCTACCTTTTGTGGATGACGGAGTGCAAAGTAAAGAACAATGCCTTTCGGTGTTGGGTGCTTACAAACAGGCCGGGTTTGATCGAGTGGTGGTAACTCCACATCTTTACAACCCCTATGTCTCTACGCGGACTGCCAATATTCGTTTGATGTACCAGTGGGCTGCCGAAGAAGCTGCCAAAATGGGATTGAAGCTTTTTCTTGGCAGTGAGATATTTATCGGAAGTATCCATCCGGAACATATATTACCGTTCATGTCACGATTTGCGTTGGTCGAGTTGGATTATTATACCAAGCCATTATTTCTCGAGCATTATAATTACATATTGCTCAAGCGTGGATACCATGTAATATTGGCTCATGTGGAACGGTACCAATGGTTTTCTCCAAAGGATCCGTTGGCGAAGAAGATAAAGGAACTGGGTGTCCATTTCCAGTGCAATGTCGATGGAGTGGAATCTGGTGCGGCTGCGAAATGGATTAATTCAGGAATGATCGACGTCATCGCAGGCGATAATCATGGGAATACGGGGGTACCTGAAAAATTGGCAACCCTTTTGCGTAGATATCCGGATATTTCAGCAAAGATGAACTCGTTGTTCATCGATGATGAGAGAATCCAATAGGGGGAAAGCGTATGCTGCTGGATTTGACGGTTTCCAATTTCCGATCGGTGCAGTCACCGCAAACTATTTCGTTTGAAGCTGTGAAAGACAATCGGCTTCCTGAATCGAAGGTAGTGAAAGTTTCGGAAAAATTAAAAGTGATCAAAACCTGTGCGATCATCGGTCCGAACGGGGCCGGAAAGAGTACGATGGTCCGTGCTCTTGAAACACTGAGGGCGATAATTGTTTCACCCGAGGAAGTTGAGAATCCATTGCAACTTCTTGCGGGAACTTCCTTTGCTTACTCTGAGGTGAAAGGCGGTCCTGCCCATATGATACTCAATATCGTCCTGGGAATCGACGAAGAGAACAATTTGCCGATAGTAGGACGGTTCACCTTTGTCGCTGACCGGGAAAAAGTGTATGAGGAATCGTTGTATCATATCGTCGGACGATCCAAGAAATTGATGTATGAACGCAAATTAGTCGATGGCGATACGAAAGAGTTCACATATCATTATCGGTGGGGTAAGCTTTTCAGGGGTGAGAAAAAACGAATGGTCCCAAAGATAACATGTCAACAGCTATACCTCAGTGCTACTGCCCGCAAGGGAAGTTCCACATTGATTCCGTTGTATGAATGGTTCAGTGACTCATTGATGCTTTTACCGTTCGGATTATCGACTCAGAGCGAGAAATTGATTGTCGAACAATTGAACAAACATCCCGGTTGGAAGAAGCAATTGATTGATTTCCTATGGAGTATCGACATTACCGATATTCGTGATGTCCGCACCCAAGAAGAAAAGTTGATCTTCGTGCACACCAATGTAAACCAACATTATGCATCATATTTCTCCAACGAATCTCTGAGCCTGCGACGATTGACAAGCATTGCAATGGCATTGTTCGAAAGTCTTATTGAAAAACGGTGTCTCATTATCGATGACTTTGGCATGTTGCTCCACCCGAACGCTCTCGAGCATCTGGTAAGCGTATTCGAGACAGGCAATGTGAACAATGGCTCTCAGGTATTGGCAGTCGATTGCAACCCGACCTTGCTTCGTGACGGCCTGTTACGGCGTGATGCGATATGGTTTGCTGAAAAGGACAAAGAATCGGCAACAGTGTATTACAGTCTTGCCGACTTCAAGTTCTCAAGATCGAAGGAGCGGACCGAGCAATTGTATATGAACGGCGCGTTCGGTGCATTACCCATCACCAGCGAATTCAGTTTTACGGATGCTGAGAAGAAGGAGCGATGAATATGAAAAGAAAAAAAATTCACCAGGAACCGAAGAAGGCGATGCTTATCGTGACTTCAACGGAGGCCGAAGCGCTGTACTTCTCTCAAATGCGAAAAGATTGTCGTTATACCAACCTCACGGTGAGATGGGCTGAACATGCCGACTCATTGGAAAGCCTGATTTCAATCGCAGCGAAACTTCGAACCGCAGGGAAGTTCGATTCGGTGTGGGCTTTATACGGATTCGATGCGTTCGAAGCGACATTAGACCAACTACGCAGTGCTTTGGAAACAGCAAGAATAAAGAAAATTGGTTTGGCGTGGAACAATCCTGGATTACCGTTATGGTATCTGCTTCACATCCAGACACCGCGATTGCCGATCACTGATAATAAGGTCATCGAGAACTCGCTTCGAGGTCATTTGCCGAAATTCAGTTCAGGTTCCGAGTATTTGCTCAACGAAGGAAGCTCCTTGCATCTCAAGCTCTTTCCTCTGAAAGCTCAGGCAGTTGTCAACGCAGGTACTTACAATTCTTTGGTAGAGCGCAGAAATGGTGGATTGCAGGCTACGAATATGGTAAAATTACTCAACGAGATTACCTCGTACTGTGGGCTCGCCGATGTTTCTCATAATCAAAAACTCATCGGATTGAAGAAGTGATAGCAGATCTTGAACAAGGCTTAACGATTCTTCTCTATATGTTTGCTTTCGCTACGGGGTGCATGACGATGGTGCTCTCCGTGGTGTTCCATATCCGGGAATCATACGAGTGGACGAAATATTTTATCATCTTCCATTCATCGTTGCTGTTGGCAATCGTCTTGCAGGTACTCAACCTATTTGTTGATATTTTTGTCAGCGACACGGTGGGAATTATTTTATCATACGTATTGCGGGGTTTGCTTGCTGCCAATGTAAGCTTTCTCATGGTGTTCATTCCATACTTCACGACATGGGTGATCGCACAACCTTGGCGCAATCCTTTTAAAGCATTCTTCTTCATTGTGGCAGCAGGCTATACCGCACTATCCGTTCTTGGCATGATTTTCGAAAATATCACATCGTTGGGTTCATGGATGGTAATCGTGTTCTGTCTGGTTATCTTTTTTGCCATCGGACTAATCATTAAAAGTTTGAAAACCATCTCCAGGCATGATGTACGGACCGTGTGCCAGGCTATTATTATCTTATCGTTCGTCATGATGCCGCTGCTCATAGTCAGCGTGTTCGTCCCCAGAGTCCGATATATAAGCTATCCACTTTATTTCATGGCTTTTTCCATCATAATCTTGGTCTATCTATTTATCTATTTCAGAAAGATTCCCAAAGTCATCCAAAAAATGCTGACCTTGGACAATTTGGAACCATATCACATAACCGAACGTGAATTCTCAGTGATAGTCGGCATCAAAGAAGGCAAGACAAATAAGGAAATCGCCGATAAGCTTGACATCTCGGTAAACACCGTGAACAATCATGTTGCGAACATCTATGCAAAGATGCAGGTAAGAAGCCGGATCGATTTGTTGAACGTCCTCAGCGAGACATAACGGAGTCAAATAGTATGAAAACAGTTCAAAATCCCATCGTACGCGCATGTGCGAAACCAATAGGATTTTTTCATGATGAACGTCCTGAATCAATGGTGGTAGGCCTTCATGGATTCACAGGCTACCCCGGAGAACTCGCATTGCCTGCGAAACGTGTATTCGAAGCCGGATTCGATGTGATGGTCCCGCGTTATCCCGGCCATGGCACAAATGGCCGTGATTTCATGAAAACGGGAGCCGATGACTGGATAGGCGAAGCCTTGCGTGTTGTTGATTCTGTAAGAGACCGTTATAAGAAGATTCATTTGATCGGGCACTCTATGGGTGGAGCGATCGCAGTAGTGGTGGCCTCACGCCGACCGATTGGGAACATCGTCCTTTATGCTCCGGCCCTCACACTCCCGACATTGCCCTCGAACACAATAAAAATCTTGAGCAAGTTTGTTTCGCGTAAGCGTAAAGAATGGGCTCCCGATCCGAGTTATCCATTTTTTGATGAACGAGATCAAGACGATGATGTGTTTCTCGGTAGCGAGTATTGGTCATGGATTTACCCGAAACAGGTTCATCAACTTGATCTGATCAGGATTGAAGCTGCCCGAGTGCTTTCTTCATTATCCAATGACATATTGGTCTTTACCGGTGGCAAGGATGCGGTGATTCCACAGGAAGCGGGGACCATGGTGGTAAAGGAGGGTAAGGGCAACAACCAATGGGTCCATCTGCCCAAAGGAACACACCTTATTCCCTACGATAAAGACGAAGATTCCCGCGAAGAAGCGATGGAACGGACGGTAGGGTGGTTTGGCCATCCTCATGATCAATAAGTATCCTCCGGTTACAATGCTGCGTTTATACATCCATATTCTCGCTATCTCGGAATTCACTATGATCCTTTCAAAATTGAAAATTATGGGAATAATACACGCACATCGTCAAATACCGGCCTTCAGTAAGCACTCGGTTGTTGCCACTTTTCCCTTTTTACTATAAAACTGAAGCAACTGGCCATATTGAGCCAGGATGCAAGGAGGCATGTTCCCAATGGATGTGAGAGTCCGCTATGCTCCGTCACCGACGGGTTTGCAACACATCGGCGGAGTAAGAACTGCGCTGTTCAACTATTTCTTCGCCAGAAGCCAACATGGCGTGTTTATCCTGCGAGTCGAGGATACCGATCAAGGCCGGTCGACACCAGAAGCTCTACAGGATTTGTACGATACTCTCGGATGGCTCGGAGTGAAATGGGATGAAGGCCCGTTGGTAGGTGGCCCTCATGGTCCGTATATCCAAAGCGAACGCTTTGGCCTGTATCAAGAATATGCCAAAAAATTAGTGGACGATGGGAAAGCTTATCCGTGTTATTGTTCGGAGAGTAGATTGGCTCAACTACGTGAAGCACAGACCGCGGCAAAATCCAAGGAACAGGGATATGACAGGCATTGTCGGAATCTTACCGCCGAACAACGCACGCGATATGAAGATCAAGGTATCAAGCCGGTCATCCGATTGAAAGTCCCCTTAGAAGGCAGTACCACGTTCCACGATGTCCTGATGGGTGATATCACTCGCAAGAACCGTGATGTTAATCCCGACCCCGTGCTACTAAAATCGGATGGGTTTCCCACTTATCACCTGGCAAACGTGATTGATGATCATCTCATGAAAATTACCCATATCATGCGTGCCCAAGAGTGGATTCCCTCGGGACCTTTGCATGTGCTTCTCTATGAAGCTTTTGGCTGGAAGGTCCCCACATACTGTCATCTTCCGATGGTGATGGGTAAAGACGGGCAAAAGCTTTCAAAACGGCATGGTTCCACTTCGGTGAAAGAGTTCAGGGAGAAGGGATATCTGCCGGAAGCTTTGACCAATTATGTGAGCATGGTGGGGTGGTCTTATGATGGCGTGAAGGAATTTTTCACGAAAGACGAACTTGAAACACTCTTCACGTTGGAAAAAATCAACAAAGCCCCGGGTGTGTTTGATTATAAGAAGCTTGATTGGTACAACGGTATGTATATCAGAGCAAAAAGCGATAGCGAATTGGCACAATTGCTGACTCCGTATCTGATACAAGCTTCCTTCGTTTCAGATCCTCCCGAGCAGGAGCACGTATCGTTAATTGAAAAAATTGTTCCGATCGTCAAAGAACGTCTGAAGGTTCTTTCAGATGTGGTTGATATGACCAGATATCTTTTCAAGGACCTTCCGGCACCGAAGATCGAAGAACTCTTACCAAAAAACCAAGACGCTGCTACTACGGTTAGGGCTCTACGAAAAGCATTGCCGATAGTCAAACGCATAGGGACACGACCTGATGAAGAGTTGGAACAGGAAATTGTCTCGATAGCTAATGAGATGGGAATCAAGATCAACGGAATCTTCATGCCGATTCGCGTTGCGGTGACAGGAAGTACCGTAAGCCCTCCGCTATTTGATTCAATCCGTCTCCTCGGTCTCGATACGGCGCTGCTACGCCTGGAGCGGGCAGTTACAATACTTTCGCATCAAATGGGGAACTGAACATGGCAGATGTTACAATGGACAAACTGGTGTCTTTATGCAAGCGACGTGGATTTATCTATCAATCAAGTGAAATATACGGAGGGCTCACCGGAGCGTATGACTATGGTCCGCTAGGGGTCCAGCTTAAGAACAATATCAGGGATTTTTGGTGGAAGGAGATGACTCAGATCCATGACGACATCGTCGGATTGGATGCCTCGATATTGATGCATCCCAAAGTGTGGGAAGCCAGCGGGCATGTGTCAAATTTTACCGACCCGATGGTCGATTGCAAACAATGCAAGAGCCGGTTCAGGTCTGATCAGATTGATCTGACCGCCGGATGTCCGGTATGTGGGACAAAAGGTTCGTTTACCGAACCAAGAAACTTCAACCTCATGTTCTCGACTCATATCGGGCCGGTCCATGACGATGCTTCGATTGTGTATCTCCGTCCGGAAACCGCACAGGGAATCTATGTTGATTTTAAGAATATTGTTCAAAGCAGTCGCGTAAAGATCCCTTTCGGGATTGCGCAGGTAGGAAAAAGTTTCCGTAACGAAATCACTACCAAAAACTTTATTTTCCGTTCATGCGAATTCGAACAGATGGAAATGCAATTCTTCTGCAAACCTGGAAGTGATGACGATTGGTTCTCATATTGGCGTGATCAACGGATGACGTTCTACCATAAGATGGGCATCCGTCCCGCTGCATTACGTTGGCACCGTCATGGAGAGGATGAATTGGCATTCTACGCAAAGGATGCCTACGATATCCAATTCTTGTTCCCGATGGGATGGCAAGAACTTGAAGGCGTACACAACCGCACCGATTACGATCTGACACAACATCAAAAGTTCAGCGGCAAGGATATGGCGTATCTGGACCAAGAAACCCAAGAACGTTATATCCCGTATGTGGTGGAAACTTCTGCCGGATTGACGAGAAATGTATTGATGGCTCTCAGCGATGCCTATGAGGAACAACAACTACCCGATGGGGATATGCGGACCGTGCTTCATTTCCATCCCGCATTGGCTCCTGTGACTGTGGCGGTTTTACCATTGGTGAAAAAAGACGGGTTGGGTGAATTTGCCAAGAAACTCGAATTGGATCTTCGTGAAGATTTCACAACATTCTTTGATCTCAGCGGTGCGATCGGCAGGCGATATCGGCGCATGGATGAAATCGGGACCCCATATTGCGTGACGGTCGATTACCAGACTCTTCAGGATAACACCGTAACGCTGAGATTCAGAGATTCGATGGAACAGATTCGCGTTACCATAACCGATCTGGTTACCACGATCAAACGAGAAACGAAACAATATAAACGAATCGAGGAGTAAGCAATGAATTCTGCATTGCAGGTACTGATAGATAGGGGATTTGTCAAACAGTGTACTGATTTTGAGGCGTTGAGTGACCTGATGGATAAAGAATCGGTGAAATTCTATCTCGGCGTGGATCCGACCGGTCGGAGTATCCATATCGGACACATGGTGCCGTTTTTCGCGATGCATCATATGCAGAATGCCGGTCATCGTCCCGTAGCGCTGGTAGGCGGCGGAACGGCGATGATTGGCGATCCTTCTGGTAAAACCGAAATGCGCAAAATGCTAAGCGTCGAGGAAATCCGGAGTAATAGCGCTGCTTTGAAAGATCAATTGGGTACGGTGGTAGATTTCAGTGAACAACCGGAACCTCCGAAGGGGAAGGCCATCATGCTCAATAATTACGATTGGTTGGGCACACTCAACTATATCGAATTCTTGCGTGATATCGGACGCCATTTCTCAGTCAACCGGATGTTGACATTCGAAAGCTACAAGCAACGTCTCGAACGGGGTCTTTCATTTATTGAATTCAATTATCAATTGCTCCAATCATTCGATTACCTTACGTTATACCGGAATGAACAGTGCCGGCTACAAATCGGAGGGGATGACCAATGGGGCAATATCGTCGCAGGTATTGAACTTATCAGAAGGATCGAAGGATCTGAATGTTTCGGATTGACGTTCAATTTGATTACACGATCAGACGGCCAGAAAATGGGCAAGAGTGAAAAAGGAGCGGTCTTCCTTGATCCTGAACTCTTTAGTCCATATGACTTCTTCCAATATTGGAGAAACGTGAACGACGAGGATGTCATCAAATTCATGAAATTGTTTACTTTCCTTTCGCTCGAAGAAATCGAAGGGTACGATAAGGCCACGATTAATATCAACGAAACGAAAGAGCGGCTTGCATACGAACAGACGAAGATTATTCATGGGGAACTAGAAGCGGAAAAAGCACTACAAGCGGCAAAGGCCGTGTTCTCAGCGGGGATGCCAGTTGCCAAAGAAGGGCTTCCATCAATTGAGTTGGACAAAGCAAAGCTTGATGAAGGCATCGGAGCGCTTGAGTTGTTTTCAATGACCGAATTGTGTAAGACGAATTCAGATGCAAGGAGATTGGTTGAACAAGGCGGAGCTACAATCAATGAACAAAAAATCACCGATATCAAACAAGTTATCGATTCGAAATGGATCCAAGACGGAGAGCTGTTACTGAAAGCCGGTAAAAAACGGTATTTCAGGATAACGGTGAAATAAATGACAGGGATGCTGGACCCGCTATTCCAGTAAAACGAGGTTACCAGATGAGAAGATGCAATACTCTTATCAAGGCGGTTGTCATAACCGTCTGTTTGTGTGTCGTTACGGTTTCGTTTACATTCGCCAAAGGTGCGGCCGAACTTCAAAAAGAACCATTCACAATAAATATGGCGGTAATGCAAGGACCGAGCGGTTTCAGCAGTATAGGGTTGAATCGCAACGATGGAATCATCAAAGATGGTGTGGCGGTCAATCTTTCGGTATACCCGTCACCTGCCGAAGTGATAGCCAGGCTGACCAACGGTGAAATCGATGTCGCGGCGTTACCGACGAATGTAGCGGCAAACCTGTTTAACAAAGGCGTTCCCATACGAGTCGCTGCCACGGTAGGCGAGGGGATGCTCATGCTCCTCGGAACCGATTATACATTACAAAATATCGAAGATCTGGCTGGAAAGACCATTCATATCCCCGGTGCCGGCAGTACCCCCGATCAAATGGCTCGTTTACTTATCCAAGCCTTGGGTTTCGATCCCGAGACAGATGTACTACTCGATTACAGCATCGCAGCACCTGCCCAACTGGTACAGATGCTCATTGCCAAGAAAGTTGAATTTGCCCTTCTGCCCGAACCGTTTGTTTCGGTCGCGTTGACCGGCGAACATAACATCAGGACGTTGGTGGACGTTCAGTATCTTTGGACGTTGCTCACCGGTTCAGCTAATTATCCAATGACAGTCTTGGTCGTATCTGACAAATTCAGTTCCCGGCATCCCGAGCAACTAGCCATGTTGCTCGAAGCTGTTAAAGATTCGGTACAATGGGTCATTGCCGATCCGGAACAAGCCGGTGCCATGATCGAACAGGCAGGAATCATGAAGGCCTCGCTGGCAATCGGTGCGATTCCGAGATGTAATCTCGTGTTTCGTCCGGTGACCGAAGGTAAAATGGCTTTGGCAGATTACCTAACGAACCTCTATTGGTTCGACCCACAATCAATTGGCGGTGCGATACCCGATGAATCATTCTACTTGGACTACTAAATTAGTGCTGCTGATCGCCATCCTCGTATTCTTGTTCGGATGGCATATCGTGGCATTGCTCGTACATGCTCAGGTGATCCTGCCAGGTCCTGCAAAAACCCTCATGGCACTATGGGAAATCTTAGGCTCTTCACCGTTTGCCTTGAATATATGGGCAACGGTATTGAGGGCATTAGAAAGCTTCGTGATCATCCTGGTCACCGGAACCCTGTTGGGAATTGCTGCTGGGTATTCAAGACATGTGCACCAATTCCTAAAACCGTTATTGGCAGTCTGCAAGGCAACACCGGTGATGGCGGTGATCCTACTGGCATTTATTTGGTTCACCAGCGCAACCGTTCCTCTTTTTTCAGCCTTTCTCATGGGATTTCCAGTCATGTTCATCCAGGTCGTCAACGGAGTGCGCAGCATATCAAGCAAACTTGAAGAGATGACCAAAATCTACGGATTGACGAAAAAAGACCGATTGCTCCATCTAACGATTCCATCGTTGGCACCCCATATCATCACCGGTGCCAAATCTTCTTTATCCATGGTCTGGAAAGTAGTGATCGCAGCCGAAGTGCTCACGGTTCCTCGCTACGGAGTGGGATCAAGAATGCAGCTTTCACAAGTAAATCTGGAAACCGACAGGGTGTTGGCGTGGACGCTCATTGCAGTTTTTTTAACAGTCGCCACAGACATTCTTTTTGAGGCCGGACTGCGTTTGCCGAAACAGATCAAACGCATGTCCCATAAAAAACTTGCTTCGAATATGACGATGGCAGGTACCGGACAATGAATATAGTCGGTTTGTCAAAAACATTTTATAAAGATGGTCAGCCCATCAAGGTGCTAGACAATATCACATGTACCGTTCCACCGGGATCTATCACCGTGTTCATGGGTCCTTCGGGGTGTGGGAAAACAACCTTGTTGCGTATCATTGCTTCACTGGAAAGTCCTGACAGTGGAGCTATTGAACTGGATGATACTGAAAAAGGCCAGATTTCTTTTCTCTTTCAGGAACCGAGGTTGTTGCCTTGGAAGAGCGTGTACTCAAATGTCGAATTAGTGTTAAGGAACATGATGAGTACCCCAGCAGAGCGCCATGACAGGGCCATGCATATGCTCGAGTTGGTAGGGTTGTCAAGCTTTGCCCGATTTACTCCTGATGAGTTGTCAGGGGGAATGCGCCAACGAGTCGCCATAGCCCGTGCCTTTGCCTATCCTGCTCGGTTGATGCTCCTGGATGAACCGTTCCAGAGTCTCGATTATAGCAGGAGACGCGGTTTGCTCGATTCATTTTTACAGTTATGGCAAAGCGATCGACGCACGGTGTTATTCGTCACCCACGAGACAACGGAAGCCGTGTTGGCAGCCGATCAGATAGTGTTGTTATCGGATCTTCCCGCACATGTGACTGCACAACTGTCTGTTGAAGGCAAGCAACTGGAACGAAAACTGGATGATCCCGAGCTGCTTACCCTTCAAGCGAGCATGTATCGGACGATAGATCGCTCTTATACATAACCTTGGTCGACCATCGCGTTGGCGACTTTCAAGAATCCCGCTATGTTCGCCCCATCAACAAGATTTCCTTTCGTGCTATAGCGCTCAGAAGCCTGCATCGCGGTATTGTGGATTCCTTTCATGATTTTTTGAAGCTGTTGATCTACAGCTTCGCGGGTCCATTGGATACGGGAACTGTTCTGGGCCATCTCCAAGCCACTGACTGCGACCCCTCCGGCATTGGCAGCCTTTGCCGGGGCAAACAGAATCCCATTGTCTTGCAGAATCTTCACTCCCTGAATGGTAGTGGGCATATTAGCTCCTTCGGCAACCAAACGAACACCGTTAGATACCAAGTGTTTCGCATCCAGTTCGTTAATTTCATTCTGAGTCGCGCATGGAAATGCACAATCGGCCTTGAAATCCCATACTTGGTTTGATTCGCTCCCTCTGCGCGGATAATAGGTCGAACTCTTAAAATGTTCGGCATATTCATAGATTCGGCCACGAGCAATGTTTTTCAATGTTTTCACATAGGCCAATTTCTCGGCATCGATTCCCTGCGGGTCGTAGATACAACCGCTCGAGTCGGATAGGGTAATCACTTTCGCTCCCAATGCGTTGAGCTTTTCCACCGTATATTGGGCAACGTTTCCACTTCCGGATACCAGGCATGTTTTTCCTTCGAATGTCTGATTGAGATCTTGAAGCATGGCAGCTGCAAAATAGACCAAGCCGTACCCGGTGGCTTCGGGTCGGATGTAAGAACCTCCCCATGCGGGCCCCTTGCCAGTCAGAACACCCGTAAAGCGGTTCTGCAAGCGTTTGAATTGTCCGAACAAAAACCCAATTTCACGAGCACCGACACCGATATCACCAGCAGGGACGTCTGTATCTTCACCGATGTGACGGCTGAGTTCGATCATCAGCGATTGACAGAACCGCATCACCTCACCGTCGCTCTTACCCTTGGGATCAAAGTCGCTTCCGCCTTTGCCTCCCCCGATTTGCAACCCGGTAAGGCTGTTTTTTAGTACTTGTTCGAACGCGAGGAATTTCATGATGCTAAGGTTTACCGAAGGATGAAATCGTAATCCCCCTTTGTAAGGACCGAGGGCACTGTTCATCTGGACCCTGAAGCCGCGGTTAACCTGCAAGTCTCCCTGATCGTCGATCCAAGGAATTCTAAACATGATAACCCGTTCAGGTTCGATCATCCTGTCCAGGATTTTATGATGCACGATGTGAGGCAAATCAAAGATTATCTTGTCAACCGATTCAAGAAATTCATTGACAGCTTGGTGGAATTCGATCTGATCGGGATCAGTCTTTCGAATCTTCGCATACGTATCGGCAGTGATTTCGTGCATAATATTTTCTCCTATTTGATAGGCGACTATATCAACCATTTTTAGCTTGGTAAAGTAGGCCCGATAAGGACATAATTACACGAATCCCGTTACAAGCATGTGAGATTGTTTTATAAATATCATCAAATTGCGGATTAACTAAAATTATAGCGGTGTATATTTATCATTACCGCAATGTATAATTATGCAAAAAATATTCAAGCAACACCGATTAATTGCAGGACAAAGATCCATAAGAAGAGTGTGAGCATCGATAATGCTGTTGCAAACACTACCAAATGCCCCGCCAGTTCAGAATCCCCTCCCATTTGATTGGCCATCGCATAAGAAGAAACGGCTGTCGGGCTTGCAAAAAGCGCCAAGAGGATGATGAGATCCGATTGGCGAAATCCGAAAAGGATTGCGACAGTCACGCCGATCAGCGGGACAATGATCAATTTGTTCGTAACGCCTAGGATCAGTTGTTTAAGATTTGGACCGACCGTGGAAAATGAAACAGATCCTCCGAGGACTATCAACGCTATCGGGGTTGCGATCATTGCTATTTCTGCGATGATTTTTTCAAATATTGGTGGGATTTTTATCCCGGTGACTACAAAAATCGCTGCTGCGAACGCTGCATGGATAATCGGATTCGTCATTATACCTTTTATCATCGATTTTACGTTTGGCTTACTACCTTGGAAATAGACCAAACTGATAACGGCCAGAATGTTGATTACCGGAACCAGAAATCCTCCGACTATGCTTGCGGCCCCTAAACTTCCTTTTCCGTAAAGACTGTCTGCAACGGGGATACCAAAAAGAATGAAATTGCTCCGACAACTCGCTTGGACGAGTACTCCACGTTTACGATTATCTTTTTCCAGAAGAGGAATGACGACCATGAAGAATATGAAAATCGCAATTAATGCTGATATTGCATATACGATCAAATCTGTTTTGATGCTTTCGGAGATGTCGGCGTTATAGATGTTCGAAAAAAGCAATACCGGAAGAAATACACGGAAAGTAACATTGTTCATTTCCTTAAAAGTTTGGATGCCTAGGATTCTTGTCTGTCGCAAACCATAGCCCAGGGCGAGTTTGACGAAGATCGGGAAGACAACCAAAAAAGAGGTTTTCAGGTATTCCATGTTCTTACCTGACCAAGGAGAGGCGGATCTGTTCGATATGTTCTTTAAACGGAGGATAAATGATACCAACCTCTGTTATGATGCCTGTGAGATGTTGATGCGGAGTAACATCGAACGCAGGATTAAACACCTCGACTCCGTCAGGTGCCACTTGCACACCTCCGGGATGGGTGACTTCGGTCGCTTCGCGTTCTTCAATGGGAATATCGACACCGCTGGCTATCGAGAAGTCGATCGTCGAAACGGGTACCACGCTATAAAACGGAACTCCGTACAACTTACATAACGCACTTAGCATGAAGGTCCCAATCTTATTGCATACGTCACCGTTTGCCGCGACCCTGTCTCCTCCCAGGAGTACCAAGTCGATGCACCCGTCGCGTATGAGAGTAGCAGCCACACTGTCAGAAATCAGTTTTGAAGGAATCTTGGCTTGCATGAGTTCCCATGCGGTCAGCCGTGCTCCCTGAAAGCGAGGTCTGGTCTCATCAGCATAGACGAAAATATTCTTTTTGCTGTAATGAGCCTCCTTGATGACTCCAAGAGCTGTTCCCCAGCCGGCAGTGGCCAATGCACCGGTATTGCAGTGTGTAAGGATTGTCGCATTAGGCGGAACAATCTCGTTACCGATTTTCGACATCGCCTTGTTAGTGGCGATATCTTCAGAACGGATAGCATCCGCTTCTTGGTGGAGGACGCCAATCATTTGTGCTGCTGATGAGCATGAAGTTGAATCGTACTTGGAAAGCATCCTGCGAAGAGCCCAGGCGAGATTCACCGCGGTCGGGCGAGATGCTTCGAGCACATCACAGGCTTTTTGTAATTCTACTCTGAAGGCTTCTTTAGATGAATCAAACACATCTGCATATTCCATCGCGGCCAACACAACTCCATAGGCAGCCGTCGCCCCGATTGCCGGAGCACCGCGTACCACCATATCGCGGATGGCAAACTCTACATCACGATAATCAGAACATAGAAACATTTCCTCTTTGACAGGGAGAAGCCGTTGATCAATCAGATGCAAAATCCCTTTTCTGAATTCAAGCGTGATGAATGTCTCGTCCATGGATCCTCCAGATTATGTTATGGCCGTTCGGTAATATCGCTCCAATGAGCGATTGCACTATCGATTGCTTTTTTCGTATCGATTGTCAACAGTTTGCGATGCCGCATCAACACTTTACCCCGACAAATCGTCGTGTCCACATCACTGGATGTTGCAGCAAATACCATTGCTGAAAACGGATCGTTCAAAGGAGTGAGATGCGGTGTGTCCGTATCGATGAGAATGATATCCGCATCCTTTCCGATTTCTAGCGTTCCGCACTCATCAAGCCGGCCGAGTGCTTCAGCACCACCTACGGTTGCCATGTATAGTATGTCATAAGGTTCCATCGATTGAGGGTTTGATTCTCTTAGGGAGCTGAGCATTTTTGCAAGTCGCATCTCCTGGAATATGTCCAGGCTGTTATTCGATGACGCTCCGTCAGTACCCAATGCGACCGATACCTTACGGTCCAATAATCTGGTGATAGGAGCTGCGCCGCTGGCTAATTTACAATTACTGCTCGGGTTGTGGATAACATGGCTGCCTCGTTTGGCGATGAGATCCATGTCATGGTCATCTACGTGGACGCAATGGGCTAGATAGGTAGTAGCACCAAGACAGTTCAAGCGATCTAGATACTCAATCGGCGAACAGCCATGAACCGCCTTACAATCATCGACTTCCTTCTTTGTTTCACTGGCATGTGTGTGTAACCTGCATCCATTATCTGCTGCAAATTTGGATGCATAGCGATACGTCTCTCCACTGCATGTATAGAGCGCATGGGGAGCGATATCAATGGTAATCCTTCTATCAGATCGTTTCTTATAATCTTCAAGTAACAGCCAATTATCTGCGACCCGAGCTTCACTTGAGCGCAGGTCTCCGAACATCGTCAATCCGATGTTCGCCTTGATTCCGGTGGCCAATACCGCTTCACACGTGGCAGGAGCAAAGAAATACATATCTGAAAAGCATGTCGTGCCAGCCATGATCGATTCGGCTATTCCGAGCAAGGATCCTGTCAAGACATCGTCATAGACCAACTTTTCTTCGATAGGCCATATTTTAGTAAGCCAATCATGGAGATGGGCCACATTGTCTTGCCAATTACGGAAAAACGTCATGCTCAGGTGCGTGTGGGAATTAATCAAACCAGGTAGGGCTATCATCCCTTTCGCATCGATGACAGTATTCGCTTTAACTGAAGATTCTGTGGTTCCGATCGATACGATGGTCCCATTTTCGATACCTATCGATCCAATAAACGAATACCCTTTTTCAGTCATCGGGATAATCATCGCGTTTTTAATCAACAAGTCCATACATTGAATGTAGCATGAAAGGACAGGTGCTGTCATCGGACCAACCGGGCAATTAAGGGATGAGACAGCACCCGTAGATACCAATTACATCAATAGAGGCCATAAATTGGACCGTAGGTCGCACAAGAGCGGTAATCAGCTCCCTCCGCATCCATTCCGAATGCATTCCATGAGTTCGGACGGAAAACCTCATCGCTATCGACGTTGTGCATGCACACCGGAATGCGAAGCATCGAACACAATGTGATCAGATCAGCCCCTATATGGCCATAGCTGATCGCTCCGTGATTAGCTCCCCACGCAGCCATCACCGAATACACATCCTTGAATTTGCCTTCCTTGCCATCTATGCGGGGGACGAACCATGTGGTCGGCCAAGTCGGATCTGTTCTCTTGTTGATGGTTTCAAACACTTCGTCCGGTATGTCGCAGGTCCATCCCTCAGCGATTTGCATCACGGGACCCAGGCCCTTTACCATGTTCAATCTGCTCATTGTGACCGGCATCTCACCCTTGGTCAGGAATGTCGAAGAATATCCGCCACCTCTGAAATAGCCTCCGTTAGCCACGCTGAACTCGGTAGCCTCAAGAGTGTTCTTGACATCCGTTTCAGTAATCTCCCAAAATGGTTTCATCACAGGATTAGCTGCTTCATCACGCATGCTTCCTGTCGCATCAAGGGTAGTCGCTCCTGAATTGATCAAGTGAATGAAACCATCCTTAGCACGTCCTACTGGGTGCCACCCGGTAACCCGTTCTATCGCTTCCGGACTCCAGTATGTACGAACATCGCTAAAGATTTGGGCACGATTGGTGAGCAATTTACCGAAAAGCATTGAAATGCCATTACAGAAATCATTCTCGGTGGCTATGACAAATGGTTCTCGTATTCCATTCCAGTCAAATGAAGAACAGAGCATTGTTTCCATGAAATCACCATTTGGCCAATGATCTGTCCATTGGCGTTGCCCTTGGAATCCTGCAGCGATTGCATTGCGTCCCAAAGCCTCTTCTTTGAAACCCATTTCAGCGAGTTTCGGATTCCCGATCATGAGGTCTCTTGCTATCATCACCATCTTGATGCAGTAATCCCAATCCCTTTGCCTTTGTTTTTCATCGCGTTGCCATTGAGGAGGATTCACAGTATCGATAGCTTCCTTACAATTGGCCGTAACCCAAGCTTTTGCCAATTCGAATTCTTCCTTATCATAAATTTCTTCTGCGACCCTGCGCTCGATTTCGCTCATGTCGATGACTTCGGTCCGCATTCCCAGATATGCCTGAAGGAAATCCTGATCCACGATCGAACCGGCGATCCCCATGGAACATCCGCCGATTGAAAGATAGCTCGTATCCTTCATCATTGCCGCAGCCAAAGCAGCCTTTGCAAACCTAAGCAATTTCTTTGATACGTCCGACGGGATGCTGGTATCGTTAGAATCTTGTACATCCCTTCCATAAATACCGAACGCAGGCAGCCCCTTCTGCGCATGGGCAGCAAGCACGGCTGCGAGGTACACGGCCCCGGGCCGTTCTGTCCCATTGAATCCCCATACTGCCTTGAACGTATGGGGATCGCAGTCGAACGTTTCAGTCCCGTAACACCAACAAGGAGTGACCGTGATAGTAATCGCTACATTCTCTGCTTTAAACTTGGCTTGGCACTTCGCTGCTTCGGCAATCCCACCGATGGTGGTATCGGCTATGATGCACCGTACGGGCTCCCCGTTCGGATAACGCAACGACGAACTGACAAGAGCCGCAGCAGATCTAGCCATCTCCATGGTCTGATGCTCGAGTGATTCTCTCACTCCACGTTGGCGTCCATCAATAACAGGACGAATTCCTATTATGGGTAGGGCTCCTAGGGTTCTAGATTTACTTATAACATGTTCGTTTACATTTGAATTGGCCATCTGGTTCCTCCCAATCGTATCAATTATATCAAACAATCAGATAATATTCTGAAAATGGTAAAAATATTTAAAAAGAAAGCATTCGCATTCTATACAAAAAATTAGAAGATTTATTACAATGAGTGGACGATTTGCAACAGGGGCAAAATTTTCCGAGGTACCTGAATGGAATATTCTTTGCGACATTCCTGCTGCTCGAAAAGTATATGAATCAAGATTGTTTAAACAGATGATTTGTGTTGGCTCCGATGTTACGAGACAGCTTGTTTTGAAAATTGAAGAAGCAAAGATTAAGCTTGAGAAAAAATCACTAACCCCAATACTAGATATGGCAAAGATATGGTTTAATGAAAGAATGAAGATGACACTTCACGATCCTCTCGCTGGTTCAATTATATTTAATAATAGTATATGTACTTACAAACGAGGTTATACAGATATCGATGGACAAACAGGAGAAACCTACTGGAAAGATTCTGAAGATGGTCCTATTACCGCTGTAGAGGCTGTAAATTATTCAGAATTTATTAAATTCTTTTTCTCTTTAATATAAATTAAGTTGATTAAATCGATCCTACATTCAAGACACTATTTTCATTCAATGTTCAGCAGGCGTCCGATCGTACGACCTACCTTCCCCCTTTGGATCTTGCGTGTGCTGGTCATTGCCATCGGCTTGTCCAAAATTGTGATACGGGTAATCTTTTTGTATGATGCAAGCTTTTTGTTGACATCTGTTACTACTTTGCCGATATCTTCTTCAATAGCCTTTCCTTCAAGATTCCGCTGTTTGAAATAATCGCCGTTAGGAAAGATCACCGCTTCAATTCCCTCGGCTTTGTTCGATTTGTTTTCAATGAATTTACGCACCATTACCTGTTCGATCTGGGCATGAAGTTGGAATGCATCCTCGATTTCCTCAGGATAGACATTCTTTCCTCCTTCGGTAACGATGATATTCTTTGCCCTTCCTTTGAGATAGAGGTAATTTTCTTTATCAAGGCTTCCTAAATCTCCTGTTTTCAAGAATCCATCATCAGTGAACAATGCCTTGGTGTTTGCCGGATCATTATAATATCCTTTGCAATTGCTTGGCCCTTTTACTTGGACTTCGCCCACACCGAACAAGTCGGGATCAGCTATGCGCATTTCAACAAGCGGGAACACCTTGCCGACCGATTTTATCTTGAATCTGCTCACAGGGTTCAATGTCAGAATCGGGGCTGTCTCAGTCAAACCATACCCTTGGATGAAATCTATTCCCAATTGTTGGAAGCGTTTGAAGGTTTTCGGAGAAAGAGGGCCCCCTCCGCAGATACACAATTTAATGTTGCTCATTCCGATTCCTTCCAACAGTTGTGCGAACCATTTTTTTCCTGGATTGATCTTGAAATATTTCTTCAATATGCCATTGATAAAAAGCATTACACGGACAAGTGCAAAGGTAACCAATCCCTTCTCACGTACCTTCTTGAATAATCCTGCAAGGAGTTTGTTATATAACAGGGGGATGGCTAAAAAGAGGGTAACCTTCCCTTGGCGCATGTCGTTTAGGATTTTAGTAACAACCATCTGATGGCCGAAGATAAGATTGCATCCGTGCATGATCGATTCAAGGAACACGGCGGTCATCGTATAGGAGTGGTGGAGGGGAAGCAAAGCGTAAAACACATCATAGTTCTCGATTGAAAGAAATTGTCTATCCCCGGCTTGATACACATTGCTCGTGATGTTCGCATGTGATAATACTACGCCTTTCTCATTTCCTGTCGTACCGCTCGTGAAAAGGATCGCAGCGATGTCTTCTCCGTCTACATATACGGGAATATAGTCCGTGTCGCTTGAAACCGTATGGATAGACCGATAAGTAACAGCATCCGTTTTATCAAGCATGATGATATCGTTCAGGGACGTGAACCACTGATCCTTGTCGAGTTTTTCAATTACATCCACATCGGCTATCAGCATCTTTGCTTGAGAAAACTTGCCCAAGGCATTTACTCGCTCAGGTGACAATTGATTGTCCAAGGGTACTACGGTAGCACCGCAGAATTGAGTTGCCAGATATGCCATGGCCCATTCAGGGCTATTTTTCCCATTGAGGACCACCTTATCTTCTTTTCCTATTCCCTTTGATTGCATGTACGCAGCAATGCGCTTAATCTGTACATCTGCCTGAGCATACGTATAGCTTTTCCCTTGCGAGCCGATCGTGGTGAACGCAGGATTGTCCGGATATCTTGCCAATGTGATTGAAAACATCGTCGGTATGGAAGGCCATTGCCCTTTAAATAATGATGGTCTGTATTGTTCAAGAATATCCCAGGCTCTCTCTTGCATGATGATTCTCCGCTTGGTAGTTATAAATAACTATATTAAAAATAAGGTATTTCTCCTATATGGTGTATAATAACCATACGGTTGTCAACAAAGAAATTTCTTTTTATGAGGAAATAAATTGTAAGAAATAGTTAATTATAACCAGTAGTGAATCTTTAGGTGTTAGGTCAATGCACCAACCATGACTCCGGGAGAATCGCACAAGTCGGACAAAGTGGTGGTTTTCAATACAGATTCAATTGAATGCTTCAACTTTTGGTAGAGGTGTATGGTCGGACAATCATCGGCCTTCTCGCATCCTATTGGATCATTGTCAAGGCATGGAACCGGAGATAGGCTTCCTTCCATCACCTCTATGATGTCGAACGCTGAATACTGGTAAGGTTCCTTGGTGAGACGATACCCGCCTTTAGCACCCCTTGAGCCATTCACAAGTGCTTGCTTGACCAGCAGTGCAACAATCTGTTCCAAGTATTTCATCGAGACATCGAGTCGTTGGGCGCTTTCCTTTAATGATACCGACTCTTGTGGATGCTGAGCCAAGTCAACCATATAACGCAATGCATACCGACCCTTTGTAGAAATTTTCATGGAAATTACCTTCTATGTCCCGATATAGTCTTCTCCGAGCTGATGAAAATAGATACCCAGCAAGAGCGCATCCGGCAGTGATGAAAACATCCTGTTGCCCAATTGTGTCCGTATCGAATCGAATTCTTGTTCATGGGCAGTATAAAAACGCGACAGGGTTGATAATCCACCCACGCTGAATGAGTCGGGTAAGGCCTGTGCTATCCGCATGCCCTTGCGACTAAGCGGATCATACGGGACTATGCATCCGGTCGCTGCCCACATGATGGTGGTGGTAACGGTATCATCAGTGATTGTTGAACACATATTGTTGTCTTTTAAAAAAATAGAGATGTTTGATGCCAGAGCAAGCACAAGGCGTTGTGTTTCAGCCCTATCCAGAAGTTTTGCACTGCAATCAAATAATGTTTTGTATCGTTCTTCCTTCAGCATCCGAACCAGTGGAACCAACCGTGCTCCTTCATTGACTAATGGAAGGTTTGTCTTCGGTGGTGACCAAGCTAACAGGAAATACAAAAGATCGTTTGCAGTTTGAATCACCCGATCATCGTTATGTGCCGCACATGACGCATGGCAGCGTTCCCATGCACGATACTTGGGGCTGAATGAGAAGGGATCCCCTTGTTGGAAGTGACGAAATACTACTTTGATTGTAACGTCGTTCACCTTGGAGAATCTGAATTTTGTAGCGATAGTTTTGAACAGATGTACGGCCATGATGACTATACTATACATTCAACCGAGATTTAGGTTAAGTGAATTATGTTAAATTTATGCCAGATAAAAGTTCGGGAGCTCAAACGAGCTCCCGATACCATCCCTTAAGAGAATAAATACTGGTTGACCAGATTGTAGAGCAATTCTTGCTTGCCGCTGATGTCTTTTGGCTGGGCTTTGCGACCGAGATCGGCCAGTTTTACCAAATCGATCAAGCCTTTCTCGTATAAAACCCCATCTCCACCGTCGAATGACGCATAACGGGATTTCTTCATCGCATCGATTTTTCCATCGGCCAATATCTTGTCTGCGGTTAACAACCCTAACGCAAACGCATCCATACCGCCAATGTGGGCAATAAAAAGATCGGCCAATTCGGTAGAATTCCTTCGACGTTTCGCATCGAAGTTCAATCCTCCGTTGTGCAATCCACCGTTTCGAAGGATGATGAGCATCGCTTCGGTCGTTTCATACACATTGGTCGGGAATTCATCGGTATCCCATCCGTTCTGCGCATCGCCTTGGTTAGCGTCTACGCTGCCGAGCATTCCATTGTCGACACATACTTGCAAATCATGTGCGAACGAATGACCTGCCAGCGTTGCATGGTTGTTTTCAATATTGCACTTGAAATCATTCTCAAGACCGTACTTGCGGATAAAAGCAATCGCTGTCGCAGCATCGAAGTCATACTGGTGTTTTGACGGTTCCATCGGCTTGGGCTCGATATAAAACGTTCCTTTGAATCCGATCTTACGACCGTAATCCCTGGCGATGCGTAAGAAGGTTCCGAGATGCTCTTCCTCTCGTTTCGTATCGGTATTCCACAATGTCATGTAACCTTCACGTCCTCCCCAGAATGTGTAACCGCTACCGCCGAGCATCACGTTGACATCGAGACTGGTCTTTACCTGGAGGGCAGCTCTTCCCAATACCGAAAAGTCAGGATTGGTCGCGGCTCCGTTCATGTAACGTGGATGACTGAAGAGGTTGCTCGTGTTCCAAAGAAGGCGTACGCCGGTTTCATCCTGCAGTCTTTTCAAGTATGCCGCTATCTCGAGATAATTCTTTTCATATTCGGCTGAGGATTCTGAATCCGGACTGGCATCCACGTCGTGGAACGCATAAAAAGGTGCGCCAAGTTTTGTGATGAATTCGAAGGCTGCCTCTGCCTTGTTGCGGGCGTTTTGCATCGGATCGTCATGTTTCCATGGGAAGTGCATGGTGGCTTTTCCAAACGGGTCGGTTCCGTCAGCGCAGAAACTATGCCAATAGGCTACCGAGAACCGTAAGTGATCCTCCATCGTTTTTCCCCTTACGATTTTTTTCGGATCGTAGAACTTAAATGCCAAAGGATTGTCAGATTTCGGCCCTTCATAAGCGATCTTCCCTATCCCTTTAAAATACTCCTGGTTCCCGACAAAATATGTATCCATAGAATTCTCCTTATGAATCATGGTGTTTCTATTCGAACAGCGGTGCGACCGATTCGACATAGGTCATGTACCGCTTATAAGCAATTTCGTAATCTTTCACATGTTCGGCAATAGGACGGTACTCCGGGCTATCGCTCGTCACGTGATGTTCGACAATCGATTCGATGGTTACCGCCTCGTTCTGATCGTGACGGTAGGCCCACCATGCCTGCAAAGCTCCACCGAATGCAGCGGCTTCGGCGATAGTCGGCACGTTTACCGGAAGATTGCATACATCCGCTGCCATTTGACGCCACACTTTTGATTTTGCTCCTCCGCCGATAAGTTTGATGCCTTTCGCATCGAATCCCAGCTCTTTGAATGCATCCAGTCCGTATTTCAATCCAAAAATTGCACTTTCCATCGCAGCTCGTCCGATACAAGCTTCAGTCATATTGTCTAGGTTAAACCCCATCAGGCAACCTTTTCCACGGGGATAGTTAGGGGTCCTCTCTCCATTGAAATAAGGAAGCATCACCAATCCTTTTGCTCCGATAGGGGCTTCGCTCGAACGTTTGTCAAACTCTTTGACATCGGTATCGAATAGTTTTCGCGTTACTTCGGTCGCAACGGTACAATTCATCGTGCACAGCAAAGGCAACCATGAACCGGTAGACGAACAGAATGCCGCGAGGCGTCCTTTAGGATCAATGATCGGTTTCGAAGACGCTCCGAAAATGGTACCGGACGTCCCAAGACTCATCGCCAGCATACCATCGCTGACAACTCCGGTGCCGATAGCTCCCATCATGTTGTCTCCGCCACCGGCCGATACGAATGTTCCTTCCGGTATCCCGAGTATTTTTGCAGCCGAAGCATTCACGTGCCCCGCACATCCGTTAGCTGGGATGAGTTTCGGTAGTGCTGCCATAAGATTTCGTTCCGGATCGAGAGCATTGAGCAGTCTCTTTGACCACCTACGCGTCTTGATATCGAGTAACGCCGTACCCGAAGCATCCCCGAATTCCATTGAATACTCACCTGTAAGGAAGAAATTCACCCAATCATGGGGGAGCAGGATGTGCGTCATCCGATCATATAGGGCACGGTGATGATGCTTGAACCAAAGGATCTTTGAAGCTGTATAGCCGGGAAGGATCAGGTTTCCTTCCGTATTAAGCAAAGATTCGGTTCCTCCGGCAGCTTCGGTCAGTTCATCACATTCAAGAGCCGTCGACGTATCGTTCCACAGCTTCACCGGATGCAACACATTGCCATCTTTGTCCATCGGAACAAATCCGTGTTGCTGTCCGGAAACTCCGATGGCGATGATGCGATTTTTCACATCGCTCGAAAGGTCGCTGAAACAAGAAATGATTGCTTGCTGCCACCAAGAGGCTTCCTGTTCCCTTGTCCCGTCGTCCTTCGCAATCAAATCATGCTGTGCCTGAGCGCTTTCAATAATCTGTTTGAGTTCAGTATCGTAAGCTACGACCTTGGTACTTTGGGTCCCAACATCTATCCCCGCAACTATAGCCATTGTGTACTCCTTTGAACGGATGATACAGCATATTTACCTTCTATAACTATTTTACACACAAAGGTTCCAGTTGAATAGACAAAATTGCCAAGGCATGTTTATTATTGACATATGGATATTATTGACGCGGTCTTTGTCTACCAAATGCGTCAACACGCCGAGCTGCGGTGGCACGGGCGGACGCATAGTCATCACGAAGGTGAATATGAAATACACTACTTCCTTGGCGGGGAAGGCGAATTCATTAACGGAAAAACTTCTTTCACTATCAGATCTGGTTCTCTTTTTGTTTCCAACCCCCAAACGATACATGCGATCAAGGCAACCGCCGTACATCCGGTTACCTACTATGCGATTCTGATCAGATTGGAACAAGATGAGCATACGTTGATTGCCACCCTCAAGGACCGACAACGGAAATCACCTTTCTCGATCGGAGTCAATTACCGGTTCTTTTTCGAAGAAGTGAAGGAAAAAGGATTGTCCAAATCTCCGGAACGACGGCAATCGGCATGTCACCAGATGTTTTCATTGCTGTATCAACTCGATTCGGGCAGCAACGCTATGAAAGCCAACGATTCTGATAGCAGGCATCTCGAAAAATCGCTGCGAATCATGCAAAAGCACGTGATGGGATCCTTGACTTTGGGTGAATTGGCAGATGAGTTGAAGTTAAACGGTTCGTATTTCATCCGTTTATTTGAAAAGCGGATGCACCAGACTCCGATGAAATATTACATGAAACTAAAAATCGAAGCTGCGAGCGCGTTGCTTACCTGCACGGATCTTTCTGTCAAAGAAATCGCGGCAAAGCTTGGATTTTCAAGTGAGTTTCATTTTAGCAAACAGTTCAAGCTCAAAACAGGGATGGCTCCGATCTATTATCGGAGAAATTATCTCCAACAACTTGGTGAGAGCACGCCGTAAGGTACATTTCAGAACAATAACGCCACCAGTATCACGGTGACCAAACCGGTGATGCAGATTGCCACGCTTCCCATCGCTTGCTGGACTTTTCCTAGTTCGGCAGCCTTGTCCGTTCCTATGAGATGCGAACTCGCTCCGATCGCTAGTCCTTGCGCAACCGGATCGTCAGGACAGATAAGTTTCGTCATCAACGGGATAGTGGCAACACCGCTAAGACCGGTAATCAATACTGCCAAGACGGTTATCGAAGGTGCTCCGCCAAGAATCCTTGATAGCTCGATAGCGATTGCATTTGTAACCGATTTTGGCACTAACGAATAACCGAGAATATCATCGAGCTTGAATAGTTTGATTCCTAATAATACGGAACCTATGGCGGTAATCGCTCCGACGGTGCTTCCGACCACTACCACCAACCAATTCTTCTTGATGTAGTCAAATTGCTCATAGATGATCATCCCGAGTAAAGTGGTCGCCGGTCCTACGAACATCGTAATGAAGTCACCGCCGACAGTATAGGCAGCATACGGGATATTCGTGGTCTTAAGTAAAGCTATGATCAGTAACATCGCTATCAAAAGGGGATTTGCGAACTGGTTGCGAGTCCTGTTTCTTATGGCAAGTCCGACAACATACGCTGCCAAGGTCAATGTTATGCCGAAAATCGGTGAATACAATAATGATTTCATTCTGTTTTTCGACCTCTTTGCAACGCTAGGATCAGCTTTACCGTCAAAGCTGTCGTGGTGAATGTAAGCAGCGTGCTCACTACGCATATCACTATAAAGGCCGCAACATGACCCTCTAGAAGATGAAATTGATCGATGATGGCGACACATGACGGAATAAAGAACAGTGTCATGTGCCGCAGAAGGAAATTACCGCTATCCAAGATATGTTTGCTCTTTATGGTCCCGCTTATCAATAAGAGTGCTAAGAGCAACATGCTGATGATACTGCCGGGGATCGCTTGACCGATGAGGTTTGAGATTAGCAATCCGATGAGCGTGAGTCCAAATATGATGGTAAGCTGAACGATGTGTTTCATCACGATATCCTTCTTGGGGATACATTATGCATCTGTTACGAAACTGGCAAGAGGCTTTGCGTGATTCAATCGAATGTACGCTCGTATACGATGGGATTTTTCTCATTGGTATCAAATTGCACATGGACAAATCCCAGATGGTTGAGCATCAGGGTATTCAGTTCCATCGATAAGCGCATACGAATGACCATACGTTTGAAATCTTGTTGGTGAACTGCCATGAGAAACCTGATCAGGGTACGTTCATATTGTTCGGAACCCGCATGCTCGATAGACCTGATATTACGCAATTCACATATTTCGCCCGGATGGTGGGTGACAAGTGCGATGAACACGCCTTTGCCGTTTTCTTCGAGTAAATAAAGTCTTCCCTGGGCTATGTCCTGCCTGATGACACGCTCGTCCTGTTCAATTTTTTTCATAAAAGGGACATACAGTTCTTGTTCAAACCTACTTCTGACCCTTCGTATGCAGTACGCCATCCGAATACCCTCATCACATACAACATACACATGCAAGCCACTATCGCCAAGTTGATAGAAATATATGAGATTGATGATGAATGTACTTGCAAATGAAAGTAAAACGCAATAGAATCGAAAGCGAATGGTAAACGAATGGAAAATTGATATGAGGAGGTCCCAAAGATGGTAGGACTGTCCCTCCGTGAAGAGAAGATTATCGAGTTGCTTCAGCAGACGTCCGATCTATCAGTCACTGACCTGGCGAAACACCTTGGGGTTTCGACTGTAACTGCCAGGGCTGACCTACGTTCTTTATCTGCCAAAGGCTTGATCATGCGTACGAGGGGATCGGCCGTTTTGACCTACCATCCGCTTTTACTCGAAAAACAAAACAGCAACATCGCTGAAAAGGAAGCGATAGCGAAGGTGGCTGCTTCGCTGGTGAGCGATGGAGCTAAGATTATGATTACCAACGGGACCACCAGTGCGCTGATAGCAAAATACCTCATGGGGAAGCGAGATATCCAAGTAGTCACCAACTCGACTCTGATGATTCCCTATGCAAGAATCAATGCCAATATGTCGATGACAGTTGTCGGAGGTGAATTCAGACCATCAGCTGAAGCTATGGTCGGCCCGGCGGCTATCAACCAACTGCAAGAATACCATGTCGCTATCACATTCACAGGAACAGACGGATTTACCATTGAACGCGGATTGACGACGCATTTGATGGAAAATGCGGAAATCGTTCGGAAAATGTGTGATCAGGGTACGAAAAAAGTGTTGGTATCGGATTCGTCAAAATTTGGGAAACAAGGCTTTGTGCGAATTTTCCCGATGGACTATATCGATGTGCTCATCACCGACAATAAGTTGCCTGCCGATGCTATCGCACGTCTAAAAGAAATGGATATCGAAGTTATTATTGCCAACTAGGAGAACGGAGGAGATCAATGGCTAAAGAAATACTTATGCCGAAACAGGGCAATTCGGTTGAGAGTTGCTTGATTCTGGAATGGAAGAAAGCCGAAGGAGATTCAATTGCAATCGGTGAGATTATCTGTGAGGCGGAAACTGACAAATCGACCATCGAAGTTGAATCGAACGTGGAGGGAACAATCTTGAAATTGCTCTGGGAAGCGGGAGATGAAGTTGCGGTACAACGAGCGATCGCAATTGTTGGTGAGCCAGGAGAAAAAATCGATGTATCTTCCGAGAAATCTGAACAAACAACATCGAAGCAACCCGAACCGGCAAAAGAAGAACCCACCGTTGAAGTAATTCAAACTAAACCGGTGCGCTTCAACTCCGAGTCTTTGGCCTCTCCCCGTGCCAAAGCAACGGCTGAAGCAAAAGGAATTGATTATTTGGTTTTGGAAGGTTCGGGACCGAAAGGCCGGATTATCGAACGCGATGTGGTGAAAGCGGCGGAAGGGCGCCAACCGGTAACACGAGCTGCGTTTGAAGCTGCAAAGGCCGCGAACATTGCCATTCCCAGTATCGGAAGCGGAATTGGCCAGCGTGTGGTGCTTTCTGACATTCATAGCGATACAACTGTGCGGACAACAGAGTCTTTGTCGATACAATTTCCCGGAGAATTCGAAGATACGCCTGTTAAGGGTGTTCGCAAGGTAATCGCCAAACGGATGTATGAATCGTTGACGAGTACCGCTCAACTTACCATGGATGCGACAGCTGATGCGACAGCTTTAAAATCGATACGGGAAAAATTCAAAACCAGTGATCCTGAACTGGGCCTACAAAACATCACCATCAACGATTTGATACTATTCGCCGTGTCACGGACACTGCTTCAGTTTGGATCGATGAACAGTCATTTTCTCGGCGAAAAGACCCGGCAATTCAGACATGTCCATCTCGGTTGTGCCGTGGACACACCGAAAGGCTTGATGGTTCCGGTGATTAGGTATGCCGATAAGCTTTCATTAAAAGAAATTAGCAATACATTCAAAGCTCTTGCCGCTGCTGCGATTGAAGGAAAGGCGAGTACTGACGATTTATCCGGTGGGACATTCACTGTTACCAATCTCGGTTCGCTGGGAATCGAACACTTCACCCCGGTGCTTAATCCTCCTGAAGTAGGAATACTCGGAGTCGGTTCAATCAAATTGCAACCGGTTGAAGATAAGAATGACCAAGTTCGTTTTATTCCTCATATCGGGCTTTCCCTAACGATTGACCACCAGGCAATCGACGGGGCTCCCGGGGCTCGATTCTTGAACATGTTATGTAAAAACATCGCGTCGATCGATCTGCTTTTAGCACTATAGGAATTACGGTATGGAACAATATGATGTGATAATTATCGGCTCCGGTCCGGGTGGATACGTGGCAGCCGAACGAGCGGGCTCTCTCGGCAAACGAGTCTTGCTTATCGAAAGAGAACACCTCGGGGGCGTATGTACCAACAGAGGTTGCATTCCGACCAAGAGTCTTCTCAACGGAGCGAAGCTGTATCGGCATGCACTCGAAAGCAGCAAGATGGGAGTGACTGCAGATAATGTGCGATTTGATGTAAAAACCGCGATGCAGTGGAAGAGCGAAACAATTGAAACATTGCGCTCTGGAATCAAGTTTTTAATGAAGAATGCCAAAGTGGATATCGTCGAAGGCGAAGCAATCTTTGTCGATGCCCATCACGTACAGGTCAGTGACACGATCTACGAAGGAGCATATCTGATCGTGGCGACAGGCTCATCTCCGGTCGTACCTCCGATAGAAGGAGCGGATGGTCCCAATGTAGTAACGAGTGACGGTATCCTTGAAATTTCTACGTTGCCTCCGTCGTTGGTAATAATTGGAGGCGGGGTCATCGGGATTGAATTCGCATCATTTTTCAGTGCGGTCGGAGTAAAAGTGACGGTTGTCGAGATGATGCGAGAGGTATTACCGATGATGGACAGTCAATTCGCAAAAATACTCCGTCGCGAGATGAAAGACGTGAATTTCCATCTCGGTGCGAAAGTGACCAAGATAACTCCTACCGGTGTGGTATTCAACGATGCAAAAGGAAAACAGGATACTGCTGAAGGTGCTCTCGTATTGCTGAGTGTCGGACGAAAGCCTAATACGAAAGGTTTGGAAGCACTAAAAATCGCTTTGAACCGAAACGGTGTTGTCGTAGATGATCAGTTGCGTACCAACATCCCCAATATCTATGCTATCGGTGATGTGAACGGTCGTTCTTTGCTCGCTCACAGTGCCTCCCGGATGGCCGATGTGGTGATTTCCAACTTATTCGGAAGTAAGACGATGAAGATGCGTTGGCATGCGATTCCCTGGGCAGTATACGGGATGCCCGAATCCGCAGGATGCGGTCTGACCGAAGATCAGGCAAAAGAACAAGGCAAATCAGTTGTGACAGCTACTGTACAGATGCGTTCAAACGGTCGTTTCCTTGCTGAGCATGGTAAAAGATCGTCCGGTTTGTGCAAGATCGTGGCTGATGCTTCAACTAACATTATTCTTGGCATCCATCTGCTCGGACCGTACAGCAGCGAACTCATCGCCCAAGCAGCAACGATTATCGAAGCAGAACTAAGGATCCAAGATGTAAAAGAGATTATTTTCCCCCATCCAACCGTGGCGGAAATCATTAAAGACGCAATGTTTGCGATAGATCAGCACGTGTAAGCAAAAGGAGTAGGGTAATGTCAAGGCAGATATCATTTGATCCGGCAGAATTGAGAAAAAAAGGAAAGCTCACCAGTGTAGAAATTCCTTTGAACCAGTATGTTCCCGATTTCAAGAAAGAATTGAAAACATACGGGAAAGAACGTCTTGTCAAAGTCTATTGGGACATGTTGGTTATCAGAGAATTCGAAACGATGTTGGATTCTATTAAGAAAGAAGGCGTGTATCAGGGCATTAGCTATAACCATAAGGGTCCTGCGCACCTCAGCGCAGGGCAAGAATCCGCTGCTGTCGGACAGGCAATGAATCTCGAACCAGAAGATTTCATCTTCGGTTCTCATCGGAGCCATGGGGAAATCCTTGCCAAATGTCTGTCCGCTATCGCCAAGATGGATGCCGGGGAAATTACGAAGATCCTCGAATCGTACATGGATGGCGAAACCTATGCCGTCGTGAAAAAATACTTTGAAGGCAAGGATCCGAAAGAGACTGCCGAACATTTCATCATTTACGGAACACTTGCAGAAATCTATGCGAAGCGGACCGGTTTCAGCAAAGGTCTGGGCGGATCGATGCACACTTTTTTCGCTCCTTTCGGAAGCATGCCCAACAATGCGATAGTAGGGGGTTCGGGCTCAATAGCATTCGGTGCCGCACTGTACAAGAAAATAAATAGGAAAAAAGGCATTGTTATCGGGAACATAGGAGATGGGGCACTTGCCCGGGGTCCTGTATGGGAAGCCTTGAACATGGCGTCGATGGATCAGTACCACACACTGTGGGAAGAGCTTCCGGGAGCCCCTCCCTATATGCTCAACGTATTCAATAATTTCTACGGTATGGGCGGACAAACGGTCGGAGAGACAATGGGGTTCCAGATTGCCGCCCGGATAGGCGCAGGTTTGAATCCGGATGCATTGCATGCGGAACGTGTCGATGGATTCAACCCGCTGGCGGTTGCTGATGCCGTCGCACGCAAGAAGAAGATTTTGCTAGAAGGAAACGGGCCCGTGCTGATGGATACCATCACATATCGATTCAGCGGTCACAGCCCTTCGGATGCTATGACCTACAGAACGAAAGAAGAACTTGAGCTGTTCAAAGCCCAAGACCCGCTGGCATCTTATGGATCATACCTTATCCAGAACTCGTTATTGACCGAAACGGACCTTAACGCGATGCAAACATCGGTGTTGGAAAAGATGCGCAAGGCACTCGAATTGACAGTAGATCCAAACATTTCTCCGATGGTCGACGAACAATTCGTCGAATCGGTCATGTTCTCCAATGGGAATGTGGAAAAAATGGATGATCGCCCCGCTGAGTTGCTCCAAGATCTCAAGGATAATCCGCGTGTCGCGCAGATATCTCAACGTAATCGCTACATGTTCGATGAACATGGGAAAGCTTATCCGTCTTCGCGTCAATATCAATATCGTGACGGTGTGTTCGAAGCGGTCGCCCATCGATTCACCATCGATCCCACATTGGTTGCCTACGGCGAAGACCATAGGGATTGGGGGGGTGCTTTTGCCTGTTATCGCGGTTTGACCGAATTGTTACCGTATCATAGATTCTTCAACAGCCCGATTTCTGAAGCCGCGATCGTTGGCAGCGGTGTCGGTTATGCGCTCAGCGGAGGAAGAGCAGTAGTTGAACTGATGTATTGTGACTTCCTCGGTTGTGCAGGGGACGAAGTATTCAACCAAATGCCCAAATGGCAAGCGATGTCCGCGGGAGTGCTAAAACTACCGTTGGTACTGCGAGTCTCGGTCGGAAATAAATATGGTGCCCAGCATTCACAAGAATGGACGAGCATGGTTGCATCGGTTCCCGGTTTGAAAGCAGTGTACCCGGCCACTCCCTATGACGCGAAAGGATTGCTCAACTGGGCGTTGCGTTCGACTGACCCTGTCGTATTCTTTGAAAGTCAGAAACTATATGGGATCGGCGAACAATTCGAGAAAGAAGGAGTGCCGAAAGAATACTATGAGATACCGGAGGGTGAGCCGGCGATCAGACGTCAGGGAACCGATATAACTCTCATCTCATTGGGACCGACACTTTATCCCGTAGTGGAAACAGCAAAAGAATTACATGAAAAATATAATTTGGAAGCAGAGGTCATAGACCTTCGTTGGATCAATCCGTTGAAGTATGAAAAGATTCTTGAATCGGTGAAAAAAACCGGGAAAGTCGTATTGGTTACCGACAGTGCCGAACGTGGAAGTTACCTGCAAACCGTTGCCGCTACTATCGGTCGCCTGGCATTTGATTACCTCGACGGACCTCCGGTAGTCGTAGGTAGCCGAAACTGGATCACACCGCCAGCGGAGATGGAAGATTATTATTTCCCGCATGTTTCGTGGATTCTTGAAGCGATACACGAACAAATTCTTCCTCTTCCCGGTATAGAGTTGAAGCATAATTTTACCGATCAAGAATTACTGCGAACATTAGGTCATGGAGTATAGGATGGATAGTATCGCTAATCGGGAATGGATCGCAAAAGAGTTGAATCATAAAGATAAAAAACAACGCTTGCAGACTTTAGACGAGGTTCATTCCCTGATTAGCTCGAAAGAGATAACCCGGAAGGTTTCGGAAGAAGTCAACAACCATGTCCATACTACCTATTCATTCAGTCCCTACGAACCGGCAGCAGCTGCCTGGGCTGCATGGAATGCGGAATTGGGTATAGTGGGAAGCGTAGATCATGAAAGTGTTGGGGCTGCATATGAAATGTTGGCAGCGACGAAAGCCTTGGGGATGGGTGGAACGGTAGGGTTTGAAATTCGATCGAATCTGTTTAATTCACCTTTTGGAAAAAGAACGATCAACAGCCCTGATTCGCTGGGAATCGCATATGTGTGTGTTCATGGAATTCCCGCTAATGCGATTGATCGTAGTGATGAATTTTTACAGCCGATCAGAAAGGAACGGAATCTTCGTAACAGAGTCCAGTTGGAACGATTGAACGCAATTATCGTTCCAATGGGCCTGGCTGCGATTGATTTCGAGTCTGATTTGTTGCCTTCGAGCCACTATGATGAAGGCGGGAGTGTTACCGAACGACATATATTGTATATATTGGTAAGACGCCTGATGGAATCGTATCCAAAACGGAACGAATTGGTTGCATTCTTAGAGAATCGGATGCAAGTTCCCGTCGAAGGAAAAATGAAAACAATGCTTTTGGATGAGAACAACCCCCATCGTTCCTATGATTTGCTAGGATTGTTGAAAAGTCATTTTTTACCTCACTTCTATGTCCAGCCTTCGGAACACGAGTCTGTCGATATCAGGCAAGTTGTAGACTTTGCTCTTTCGATCGGAGCCATCCCGGCATATGCGTATCTCGGAGATGTCGGGCAAAGTGTTACCGGAGATAAGAAGGCACAACAATTCGAAGATGAATTTCTCGACGAATTGATCGCATATCTCGTGAGCATAGGGTTCCCGGCAATTACCTACATGCCACCGCGTAATAGTGCAAAACAGATGCTACGTTTACAGCGGCTGTGCCATCGTTATGATCTGATGGAAATCAGCGGCGTCGACATCAACTCATCACGCCAATCGTTCAGATGTCCAGAATTGCTTAGCCATCATGCCCGGCATCTCGTCGATGCGGCCTGGGCACTGGTGGCTCACGAGCAATTGTCGACATTAGATAAGAAATGGGGTCTGTTCGCACAGGATAATCCGCTAGTCCCGATGAATGTGAGACAAAGGATATCGCAGTATTCCGATTGGGCCCGTCAGACGGATCCTTTCGAACCGGAACGGATCCTTGAGATCGCTGAGCAAAAAAATGCACGGAGAAAATCATGAATGGATCTGATAACGTACGAATCCCAATAGGTGCATGCATTCGAGGTTGTACGAGCAACGGGCACACACCGCTGATAGTGACATTTTTATCAAATGACAGTAAAAACGCACATCTGAGGCTTTCTGCACCGACATCTGATGTGGATGCCACCATCCTTAGATGGCAGGACCAATTCTATCAATTTGTTATAACACACCATGGATATCCTGCTACGGTTGCCGTAGAAGGACAATCTGGTCTATATGGATTGGGCTTTAGTCTTGACGAGGCGAAAAGCACAGAACACATAGTCATACCGAAAGAAGCAAGCGAACAGCAACGACTTAGAGAAAGCTTGAAAGGGAAAGTCGTTGTGGTAACCGGAGGAGCTCAGGGGTTCGGCGAGGGAATTATCAGGGCTCTTGTTGAAGAAGGATGTATCACATTTATAGCGGATTTAAATGAGGACGGTGCTCGGCATTTGGCTGATGAACTGAATGGACGCATGGGCCAGACCGTGGCAATTCCGGTCCGCGTCGATGTTACAAACGAAGATTCTGTCGAACATATGATGGAGTTTGTTGCCCAGACCACGGGATGCTGTGATGTATTTATCAGCAACGCAGGCGTGCTGAAAGCCGGAAGCGTGAAAGAGCTTTCGCTCAAGGATTTTCAGTTTGTCACTTCGGTGGACTATACCGGATTCTTCATCTGCACGAAATTCGCATCTCGTCTGATGGCATGGCAAGACAAGGCAGCCAAGGGGACCTATCTGACCGATATCATCGCGATCAGCAGCAAAAGCGGTCTTGAAGGTTCAAACCGAAACGGTGCCTATGCCGGTGCAAAATTCGGTACGATCGGATTGGTCCAAAGTTTTGCTCTTGAATTGGTTAAAGATCATATCAAGGTCAATGCGGTGTGCCCCGGGAATTTCTTGGAAGGACCGCTGTGGTCCGATCCTGTAAAAGGTTTGTTCGTTCAATATCTGGAGGCTGGTAAAGTCCCGGGAGCAAAAACCATCGAGGATGTGCGACGATTCTATGAGTCAAAAGTTCCGATGGGAAGAGGTTGCACAACTACGGACGTCGTCCGTGCAATTTGTTATATTGTTGAGCAGAAGTATGAAACTGGTCAAAGCCTTCCGGTAACCGGTGGACAGATCATGTTGCACTGAAGACAACAAAGGAGTATGTACACGATGAAGACAAGGGCTGTAAGGATTTATGGCAAAAAAGATTTACGAATTGAAGAATTCGAACTTCCACCGATCAAGGAAGATGAAATATTGGGGAAAATCATCACCAACAGTGTTTGCATGTCGGATTACAAAGCTGTCCAGCAAGGGCCAGCACACAAGAGGATCCCTGACAATGTCGCTGATAATCCAGTGATACTAGGACATGAATTCTGTGGAGAGATTGTTGAGGTCGGTGCCAAATGGAAACATAAGTTTTTTCCGGGTGAAAAGTTTTCAGTGCAGACCAATCTCAATTACCAGGGAAAGTTGGACGCACCGGGGTATTCATACCGATATATCGGGGGAAATGCGACCTATGTAATCATTCCGCACGAGGTCATGGAACTTGATTGCCTGCTCAAGTACGGCGGGGATGCATATTTCATGGGTTCTTTGGCCGAGCCTGTTTCTTGTATCGTTGGAACCTACCATGCGATGTACCATACGACGAACGGTTCATATGTACATCATATGGGAATCATTGATGGTGGTAACCTTGCCATCCTGGCAGGAGTAGGACCGATGGGACTCGGTGCAATCGACTATGCCTTGCATTGTGACAGAAGGCCAAGTTTGATCGTTGCCACCGATATCGATGAGGAACGCCTCGCGCGGGCTGCATTGCTATATCCTGAAGCCGAAGCTGCCAAACTAGGCATCAAACTCGTGTACCTCAATACCAAGAACATCGCAGACCCGGTAGCTGAGCTTAGGGCGTTGACCGGAGGAAAGGGATATGATGATGTATTGGTTATGGCTCCGGTGAAATCGCTGGTTGAACAAGCCGATGCGATATTAGGTCGCGACGGATGTTTGAATTTCTTTGCCGGTCCTTCGGATCCCAATTTCAGTGCCTTGCTGAACTTCTACGATGTGCACTATGCATCCCACCATATTGTCGGCACAAGCGGCGGAAATACCGATGACATGCGCGAATCGTTAGCGATGATGGAAACAAATTTGATAAATCCTGCCGCGATGGTAACTCATATCGGAGGTCTGCACGCGGTTCCGGATACGGTTCTTAACCTAACCGCAATACCGGGCGGCAAGAAAATGATGTATACTAATCTGGATATACCGTTAATAGCCTTATCCGATCTCTCTGAATTGGGGAAAACCGACCCGTTATATGGCACATTGGCAGAAATAGTAGAATCTCACAACGGACTGTGGTCTGTTGAGGCAGAACGGTATATACTGGAACATGCTCCGAGATGCTGTTGAAGATACGGAGGTGGTATGGCTAAATACATTACTATCGACCTGGGTGCTTCCAACGGACGAGTTATTGTCGGGAATCTGCACTCGTTTGAGGTGATGAACCGTTTCGTTACTCGAAATGAAATGTTCCATCAAGAGATGTATTGGGATATCCCCTATATTTTCAGTGAAATAAAGAAAGGGCTCAAAGAAGCGTTCAATCAGTTCGGCAATGAAATCGTATCGATCGGAATTGACTCCTGGGGAGTAGATTATGGATTGTTGGACTCCTACGGGTCGTTAATTTCATTGCCGTACCATTACCGGGACATGAGAACCGCGAACATGATGGATGAGGTTCATAAAAAAGTTGCTCCGGTACGACTTTTTCAACGAACGGGAATTTCCCAGAATCAGATCAATACGATTTATCAGCTGGCGGCCATGAAACAGGATCGTTCATCGATTTTCAACGCTGGAGCACACTATCTGTCGATTGCCGATTTGCTCAACTATTGGCTTACCGGAGTGATGGCCAATGAGATGACCAATGCCTCCACAACCGGATTATTTGATCCTGTTGCCCGGCAATGGGCATGGGACGTAATCGAGACGCTAGGGTTCCCGAAATCTTTGTTCGGTAAGCTCGTGAGCGCGGGGACTATACTCGGGCCGCTTACCGATACCTTGCAACATGAGCTCGGGGCATCCTCGGATGTGAAAGTTGTCGCAGTTGGTTCTCACGATACAGCCAGTGCCGTGGCTGCGGTTCCCAGTGATATCGATGAAATAATGTATATCTCCAGTGGGACTTGGTCATTATTGGGTACGAAAATCCCAAAGCCGATCGTTTCTACGGAAGCCCATATGAGTGGATTCACCAATGAATTGGCGGTTGACAACACCATCCGGTTCTTAAAGAATATCATGGGCATGTGGATTCAACAGGAATGCATTCGTTATTGGGAGTCGATGGGAGAAGCGATCAGCTGGAAGGAGCTTGACCGGCAGACACTTGAACAATCTGATTTCAAGGGTAGTATCAACGGCAATGACAAACGATACCTGTTACCGAACAGCCACTCTTCATTGATGGTCGATCGGATCAAGGACCAATGTCGAGAACGCAATCTTCCTGTGCCGACCAACAAAGGACAGTATATGGTGGCGATATACCGGGGACTCGCTGAAGCCTATGTAGAATCGGTCACACACCTCAGAACCATATCAGGCCTGTCATTCGGTGCGATACATATCATTGGCGGCGGGTGTAAGAATGAGATTCTCGATCAATGGACTGCAGACTCCACCGGGTTGCCAGTGTATGCAGGTCCTGCCGAAGCCACTGCCTTCGGGAATATGGTGGTGCAATCGGTTGCGATGGGACAATCCGAGTCATTAGGAGCAGCGCGTCAAATGTTGCTGGCCAATCAAAAAGTCAAGTTGTTCAGGCCTTCTGTCAACTGAACAACACAGCCTTCAAGCCCTCGATATCATCGACAGCGTAATCCACAAATTCTGGTACCGGCAGCTTGTTGCTGTTGAAAAAGCAGCTTTTTGCTCCCGCGTTCTTTGCAGCGAGGCAATCTATGTCCCTATCTCCGACCATCAATAGCTGTTGGCTTTCGATACCGTTATCATTGATGATATGTAAAAGTGCACTCGGGTCGGGTTTCAGGGGGTAATTGTCTTCGGCCGTAATCATTTCACAAAACAAATCTTTTAATCCGAAATAGTCGAAATATTCAAGTGAGGATGTCCCCCTGTGGGTATAAAGATGGTTCCTCATCCCATGATCAACGACCTTTTTGAGCAGGTCAATCATCCCGTCAAATGGCTTGACCATGTTAAAGTCGGTCGGACTGCCGTAGGTCCTGTATAATTTCATCAAAGAAGGGGCATCGATCTGCTCGTTCTGATAAAAGACCGCGGCATCGCGAACGCTCACCAGCATATGCGATAGGATCGAATCATCCGAATCGTAGATTCCATTCTCATTGAGCGCACGTTTGAATGCCAGGAACATATGGGGATAACTGTCGAATAACGTACCGTCAAAATCCCATGCGATATCTGTATGCTTCAAGATAACACCTCGCCATCCAAGCTATTTGTGCATATGTACATCGATAATCGCGTTCTGTCAATACGGTGTTGCACCTTCGTTGCAATGCGTGAGAACGAACATTTTTTGTTGCATAAATACCCACATTATGTTGCATAAATATACAATATTTGCTAGGATGCGTCAGGTCGGGTGTGTTATGCAACAATACTGAACCGACCAAAAGGCGGTTGAAGTGCAGTACGCCCACTTGGTCTTGGCTGACGGTACATGTTTCAAGGGAATCGGTGTCGGTTCTTTTGCCCCAACAATTGATCAGTTGCTTCAAATGCATATCGGACAAGCTCCTTGCGGTGAAGTGGTATTCAATACCACGATGGGCGCATACCATGAAATACTCACCGATCCTTCGTATGCGGGACAGATGGTCACCATGACTTCTGCTCATATCGGTAATTATGGGTGTGATCCATCGTGGGATGAGATGAGACTTCCCATACCCGCTTGCCGGGCTCTCATAGCACGGGACATATACCTTGGCCAAGTCCCTCCAAATCGTATTCCGATTGATCGGATGCTCAAAACCTGGCACATGTGTGCGATCAGTGAAGTCGATACCCGGGCGATCACGCTTCATATCCGGGATCACGGAGCAAGTTACGGCGTATTGGTTCGTTCGGACCAACTTGACCGAAATGAAATTACTCTGATTACCGATTGGCTTTCTACTTGTCCGCCGATGGAAGAAAGAGATCTCATCAGCGAAGTTATCGTTCCACAGATAACCATTGAGAAAAGTACCGGCACTCCCGTTGCCAGATATGCCCTGATCGATTTCGGGGTCAAGCGATCGATAATAAAAGAATTGCTTGCAAGACATATTGAGGTGGTTGTCATACCATCAAGTGTACCCTTTGACGATATCATATGCGAAGATCGGCATTTTGATGCGGTTTTTCTCTCGAATGGACCGGGTGATCCCGCGATATTGAGTGATTCCATCAAACGAATCAGGAACCTTAACGGAGTTCTGCCTATCGTGGGAATATGTCTCGGTCATCAGTTGATAGCCCATGCGTTGGGTGCGAAAACTAGAAAAATGAGTTTTGGCCATCATGGGGGAAACCAACCGGTAGTCGATCATTTTAGTAACAAAGTGTTCGTGACAGCCCAAAATCATGGGTATTGTGTTGATGAGCATTCTCTTTCGAAATCAACTGAAGTATGGTTTACCAATGCCAATGACGGGACTATTGAAGGCATAATCGATCAACGATCTTGCATGGCATCGGTGCAATTCCATCCCGAAGCATCACCGGGACCACTCGACGGAAGACAGATTTTCGACAAATTCATTGAATTTATCACCACGCACGCACGACAGGAGAGTACTTCATGCCGGTAAGGGACGACATCCATTCTATACTGGTGATCGGTAGCGGACCGATTGTCATCGGCCAAGCATGCGAATTCGATTATTCGGGTACGCAGGCAGTGCAGGCTCTTAAGGAAGAAGGATTCAGGGTAATCCTTATCAATCCCAATCCTGCGACCGTCATGACTACTATATCATTGGCAGATGCCACATATATGGAGCCCTTGAGCTGTGAATACGTTGAGCGTGTCATCGATATCGAGCGTCCTGATGCGTTGCTGACCACGATGGGTGGACAGACCGCATTGAATTTGACCATGGAATTGCATAGGAAGGGAATTCTCGACGCTTATGGTATCAAAATCATCGGTGCCGGGATTCATTCGATCGAATTGGCTGAGGATCGGCGAAGGTTCAAGGAAGTAGTCGCTTCACTCGGATTGGAAAGCGCTCTATCGGTTACGGTCAAATCGGTGGAGGAGGCCGCAAGGTTCAAGGAATTGGTCGGCTTGCCACTGATCCTGAGACCTTCATACACACTCGGAGGAGTCGGCGGAGCCTTGGTTGACCAAGAAGACCGATTCGTAAGTGCGGTAGAGCATGCCTTGGAGTCTAGCCCGGTCCATGAGATTCTTGTTGAGCAATCGTTGATCGGATGGAAAGAATTGGAACTCGAAGTGATGCGAGACAAGCATGACAATGCGATTGTCGTGTGTTCGATTGAAAATATCGATTGTATGGGTGTGCATACGGGCGACAGCATTACCATCGCCCCGATCCAAACACTCAGCGATACGCAATATCAGCGAATGAGAAATGCCGCCATTGATATTTTACGGGCTGTAGGAGTTGATTGCGGAGGATCGAACGTTCAGTTTGCCTTGGAGCCCGATTCAGACAGGATGGTGGTGATCGAGATGAATCCCCGGGTTTCCCGTTCGTCTGCCTTGGCCAGTAAAGCGACGGGATTTCCGATTGCCCGATGTTCGGCTAAACTTGCGGTGGGTAAAACCTTGGATGAAGTTCTCAATGAAATCACAGGAGCGAGCGCATCCTGTTTTGAGCCGGCTCTTGACTATTGTGCTGTCAAGATCCCACGATTTGAGCTCGAAAAATTCCCTATGGCGATGAATGCCCTGGGAACCCAGATGAGAAGTATCGGCGAAGCCTTGGCATTGGGGCGCACAGCGCTCGAGGCGTTGAACAAGGCAATCCGGTCAACAGAGCGTTCGCTCGAAGGTCTTGTACCCCTCGAACAGATAATCCCGTATACCAAGGAAGATGCCGAGTTGATGCTTGCAAACGCTCATCCATTACGATTATTTGCCGCATATTCGATTCTCTGTCGCAAAGGTATCGAAGCCGTCGATCAAGTGAGCAAGACCAGCGGTTATGATCGTTGGATACTTTGTCAAATGCTGCAACAAATATCTTTGGAACAAGAGTTGAGAACGCAATCATTGGACAGCATGCTGTTGCTCAGGGCAAAACGGATGGGGCTATCCGATAAGCATATCGCTAAGATCGCGGAAGTAAAAGAGATCGAAGTCACTCGAATGAGAGAGAACTTTGAAATCAAGAGTGTGCGTCACTTCGTAGATACCTGTGCGGGAGAATTCGTTGCCAAGACGCCGTACTGCTATCAAACATATGGCGAGACAAACGAAGGGCAGCCATTAGGACCCAATTCGGTCGTGGTCGTCGCAAGCGGTCCGAATAGGGTAGGTCAGGGTCTTGAATTCGATACCTGCTGTACGCTCGCATCATTGGCTTTGCGCAGGCATGGAGTGAAAACCGTGATGGTCAACTCAAATCCGGAGACCGTGTCAACCGACTACAACATTTCCGATCGGCTTTACATCGAACCGCTCACGGTGGAACATGTACGGCGGATTATGGAGAGTGAACGCACTCAACAGGTTTTACTTCAACTCGGAGGGCAGACACCGCTTAATATGGTCGATGCGTTGGAATCTTCGGGTGCGGTTATCATGGGAACAAGCGCCCGATCGATCCGCATAGCCGACGATCGCAGACAATTTTCTAATCTTTTATCTCAACTTGGATTACGCCAGAGCAGGAATCGTAGCGCTATCCGCAAAGATGAAGTCTTTCATTGTGCAGAGGAAGTCGGATATCCGGTATTGTTACGGCCTTCGCATGTTCTCGGTGGTCGGAAAATGACGATTGCTTACAATCAGGAAGAATTGAAACAATTTATATCACATGATATTGAGGTATCGATAGAATCACCCCTTTTGGTGGATCATTTTCTAGAAGATGCATTCGAATATGACCTTGATGCGGTTTCTGACGGCACTTCAATCCATATAGGGGGGATTTTGCAACATATCGAGGCTGCTGGAATCCACTCAGGTGATTCGGCAGCAGTATTTCCTCCTTACAAATCTACTCCTGACATTTTGGAACAGATGCGCCAAGCCGCGCTCGCTCTCGCCCGGGCTTTGTGTGTCAAGGGCTTCATGAACATTCAGTTCGCGGTACAAGAGGGGCTGCTCTATGTGATTGAGGTAAATCCACGTGCTTCGAGAACCGTACCCTTTATCGCAAAAACCTCGGGTATAGATTTGGTGGACATGGCAGTCCGTATCTGGCTAGGTGAAGATCTGGTAGCCCAGCGGGTGGTCGCCCAAAAAGGTGATATCTCCGAGGGCCATTGCATCACCGGGTGGGCAATAAAGGAAGCTGTGTTCTCATTCGATCGTTTCAGTCACATTGATCCACGGCTCGGTCCCGAGATGCGATCGACCGGAGAAGTGGTTGGCTTGGGAGAATCCTTTGGGGAAGCTTTTGCGAAATCACAGATAAGCGCCGGCAACGAATTACCTCTTTCCGGAAGGGTCTGCATATCAGTCAATAACCGGGATCGGAACACGATACTCCCGATTGCAAGACAGTTGAAAGAACTCGGATTCGAATTGGCTGCGACCAGGGGGACCGCAAGGGATTTGTTCGATGCGGGGCTATTATGTGAAACCGTGTTGAAAGTCCATGAAGGACATCCAAATATCGTTGACCACATGAAAGCCCGTAGATTCTCACTGATCATCAATACTCCCATGGGACCGCACGCACTTCATAGCGATGACGACATACGGACTATGGCAATGCGTCTGAAAATTCCATACACCACGACAACGAGTGCGGCGATTGCCGCGGTTGAAGCGATCAAATATCAAAAATCATCGCAACGTAAGGTAAAGAAATTGCAATAGCTATTCATCAGGTTGATTAGCCTTCAAAGAGAAAATGTGTTTTACCTTAAGTCTTATTTGATAATTAATTGTCTATAGTATCTTTTTATATTCAGAAATGATGAATGATTTTACTTGACAGGAGAAAGGCTCGGTGGGATAATTACATTATCGATAATGTAAACGTTAATACAAGCGTTTTGGCACCGAGTTGCATGGGGTAAGAAAAGAGTATGGAAAAGAAATTGCGATTTGCCGTGTTTTTTGGGAACAGGGGATTTTTTCCCGGTGAAGTTGTGGCTTCGGCAAGAAAAGAGATGAGTCAGGCAATCATTACAGCTGGTTTCGAACCGGTTCTGATGGACGAACACCTCACTAAATTCGGTGCTGTCGAGAGTATGGAAGAAGGTAAGAAATTTGCTTCATTTGTCGCACGTGAACAACCTGACGGCGTAGTACTTTGTCTGCCGAATTTTGGAGATGAGACGTCTGCTGCAATCGCATGCAGGGATGCTGGTGTCCCAATATTGATCCAAGCCTATCCGGATGTAGCCGGAGAAATGGACTTTAGTCACCGACGTGATGCTTTCTGCGGAAAACTTTCTATCATGGACGTGTTCAGACAATATGGCATCCCGTTTACCGTAGATGTCCCGCATGTGATTCATCCGCTCGATGACCGTTTTATCCAGCAGCTGAGAGATTTTGGAGGCATTTGCAGAGTTGTGAATAACATGCGTCGTTGCACGGTGGGCGCGATCGGAGCGAGGACAAGCGCGTTCAAGACAGTCAGGTATGATGAAATCGCTTTGCAAAAGTATGGCATCACCGTTGAAACAATTGATTTGAGCGATCTTTTACACCGCGTGGATGCGATCGATAATGCTCTGGCTGTCGGGCAACAGATCGATGCCTTGAAGAAATTCACGGATTGTTCAAACGTACCTGCAGAGGCGTTAGAAAAAATGGCGCGCTTACGTTTGGTCATCGATCAATATCGAGAGGAACTCGATTTGGATATGATTGCGATACGATGTTGGAATGAGCTCGAAGTGTTTTACGGTTGCGCACCGTGTGCGATTGCAGGAATGTTGGGAGATCTTGGAGTTCCTGTGGCATGTGAGGTAGACGTGTGCAATGCGATCATGATGTATGCTCTCAAGCTTGCCTCTGACTCTCCCGCTACTTTACTTGATTGGAATAATAATGCAGGTGAGGATTCCGATTCGTGTATCCTATTCCATTGCGGTCCTGTTCCGAGTGCTATGTTGACAGCTAAGGGTAAAATGGTCGAACATCCGATGTTCGCTAAAAGTTATGGTGCCGGATGTGGTTTCGGACCTGTCGTCGACAGGCTCAAACCGGGAGTGTTCACGTTTGCCAGTAGCAAGACAGAAAACGGAGAGTTCGTTACCTATTTTGGGTCAGGTTCAGTACTGGACCAACGGATTGAAAGTGATTATTTCGGAACGAGCGGCGTGGTACATATCGATCGTCTGCAGCAAAAATTATTATCGATTGGCCGGAATGGGTTCAGGCATCATGTGGCAGTCACCTACGGTTCGGTTTCGCATGTACTGAAAGAGGCTTTCGAAACTTATCTTGGTTATTCGATCGTTGAACTTCCATAAGTGAAAAGGGCATTGGCATGCTTGAATGGTAACAACCTGATTTTACACTGAAAGTTTAGTCGAAAATCGGAAAGGGGTCTGGATGGATGCTTACATTATCGATAATGTTAACGGTACGGATGAGCACCGTTTAGCATGATTCAAGTTTGAAACGTCCCCATGGGACGCAAAGGAGGAGAAGATGAAAAAATTCATCGCATTCACTATTGTGCTCGTACTTGGTTTCTGTCTGTTTGCACAGGGTGCTTCTGAAACTGCAGCAGCGCCTGAGATCGCATTCAGCTTGAAGACCATCACCAACGATGCTTTCCAGAAAGCTATCGCAGACTCAGTTGAAGCAGCTGCCAAGGCCGCCGGTGCGAAATTCACTTTGGTTACGGCAGGACAACAGACAGCTGTCTCCATGCAGGTGAGCCAGGTCGAAGATCTGATTGCCAAAGGAGTCGATGGTATTGTTCTATCGCCAATGGATTCCAAAGCGGTGATCCCGGTACTAAAGAAAGCAAAAGATGCTGGAATTCCTGTCGTGTTGGTCGACCAGACGATCGAAGCTGGAAACGAAGATCTGTACATAAGCTACATCGGTACAGACAATTTCAACGCAGGAAAAGTTGCCGGAGAGACCGTTGCGAAGCTCCTTGGCGGAAAGGGTAACGTGCTTATCGTGAGAGGAGCCAACGGAAGTTCGGCTGGAGACGAGCGTGTTGATGGCTTCAAGGCCGGTATCGCAAACACTCAGATAAAAGTAGTCGGCGAACAGCCGGGAAACTGGGCGAATGACCGGGCGATGCAGGTGACGGAGAATATGCTTCAGGCCAATAGCGATATTCAGGGATTGTTTACCGCCAGTGACGTAATGCTCAACGGTATCCTGACAGCCCTTGACAATGCGGGCAAGAAGGACGTCAAGATTCTTTCTGTTGATGGTTCTGACGATGTAAAGGAAATGATCAAAGACGGAGAAGTGTATGGTTCAATGGCGCAATTCCCTGACGTTATGGGAGAGAAGGCTATCGAATTGCTCATGGGAGCTATCAAGGGAACACTCGATGTTAAGTCGGTTCCCAAATACATCGATAGCGGTACTATGGTCATCACGGCAGAGACCCTCTGATTTCTGAATAACATGTAATGGATTTGATTGGCCTGCCGGAGTAGCTGTACCGAAACGTGCTTTCCAAACTCCGGTCGGCTTTCGTCAATCTAATTTTAAGGTAGTAGAGGATTGATAATGAAACCCGTGAAGATAGAAAAGAAACATGTGGTATACACTCTTATCGTAGTGGTATTTATTGTCGCCAGTTCATTTATTCCTGGGTTTCTTTCCATCCGGAACATAATGAATATCGTTCGTCAAAGTTCGATTATTGCCATATGTGCCTGCGGGATGACCATGGTGATAATCATCAAGGGAATCGATCTGTCAGTGACCGGAATGCTTAGCTTCTGTGCCATGATTAACGGGTTATTGCTCTTGCAAGGCTGGCCGATTCCTGTTGCCATGATCATTGGCCTGGCAGCAGGAACCGTTCTCGGAGTCTTCAACGGATTTATGGTCGATACATTGGGAATCCCCGCGTTCATCACCACATTGGTAGTTGGAAACGTAGGGGGTGGCTTGGCACTGCTCCTTAACGAAGGCCGTTCGATCGGGGGATTCCCGGATGCATATGTCTTTATGGGAAACGGAACAATCCTGGGAGTTCCTGTTTCAAACTATATCATGGCAATCTTTGTTATCGGGACGAGTGTCATCATGGCGAAGACCCGTTTGGGCGTATATGTATATGCGATGGGTGGAAACGAAACAGTGGTGAAGCAACAGGGAATCAGTACGAGCATGATCAATTATTTCGTATATGGCTTCTCGGGATTCTGTATTGCGATGGCTGGCATCCTCTTGTCCGGCCAACTTGACACCGTACATCCGACTCAAGGAGAACCATATCAGCTCGATGCCATCGCAGCTTGCGTCATCGGAGGAGTAAGCATGCTTGGCGGAGAGGGAAAAGTGTACTTTTCCCTTATCGGTGCCCTGATAATCGGTGTTCAGAGGAATATTCTCAATCTGTTGGGGATTCACCCGTTTTACCAAAATATTTTTGTAGGGATCATCATCATCGTTATCGTAGCCATAAATATATTCAAGAAGAATCGAGCCATAGAACTCAGTAAGGTATTCTAGGGCAGACAAGAAGGATCAAAAAGATGCACAGCGCCGATAATAGTCAGATAAAGGATATCCCATCGGTTATTTCGAATGCCTTGAGGAAATTCGTGAAAGCCAATGGAAGCGTAGTTATTTTCCTCATTCTGTGGATCGTGGCCTCAGTGTTTGTAAGGAACTTCTTTTCGATCGAGAATATGTTGCTGATCATCAAACAAGCGGCTATCCCTACCATTGCCTGTCTCGGTATTACCGTTGTTCTCATGACCGGAGGGATCGACCTCTCACTCGGTTATACACTGGGATTGTGTTCGATATCGGTCGGATTGTTTGTTAAATCGTTCGGTTTGCCGATCTGGTTATCAATAGTACTGACTCTTCTTATCGGAATTGCTGTCGGTCTGTTCAATGGTGTGCTCGTGCAATATGTGCGTGTGCCAGCATTTATCACAACATTGGGAAGCGGTTTTATCATATTCGGACTTGCCCAGATCATCAGCAGCGGATCGGATATCAATCGATTGCCTCCAGCGTTCAGAGCTATCGGGATTACTGAATTTGGCGGATTGAACACCACGGTCGTGATTGCAATCGTGACATGTCTTGTGATGTATTACGTACTTCACCGATCAACTTTCGGTAGAGCATTGGCTGCATTCGGATTCAATAACCGTACGGCCAGAATGAGCGGAATCAAGACAGAACGGATCAACGTAATGGCGTATGTGATATGTAGTTTTCTCGTGGCTATCGCAGCGATCCTTCTTACGATACGAGTGAACTGTGCCCAACCGACCATGGGGGGTGGAGTATACACGTTTGAGGTAATCACAGGAGCTATCATCGGTGGGGCGAGCCTGTTTGGAGGAGTCGGTACGGTAATCGGCAGTGTTTTCGGAATCCTTATCGTGAAGATAATCGAAAACTGTATCAATTTACTCAATGTTTCCTATTACACGTACCAAGCGTTTCAGGGAATCGTGATTTTACTTGCCATAATTTTCGAAAATGTGAAAAACAGGAAACTGTAGTGGAGGGAAAGTATGAAAAAGACAATCCTTGAAATGCGTGAAATCACGAAATACATTTTTGACGCATTCGGGCACGCCCTCCGCGGAAGTACGGTCAGGATTCTTGATTCGGTTGATTTTGATGTGAAAGAAGCCGAGGTCCATGTGCTTATCGGGGAAAATGGAGCAGGAAAATCTACCCTGATGAAAATCCTCGGTGGAATCATTCCCCCTGACGGCGGAACGATGAAACTTGATGGGAAGGAGATTTCATTTTCAGGACCGAGGGAATCGTTGCACCATGGTATTGGCTTCATCCATCAGGAATTGAACCTGTGCTTGAATCTTGATGTGGCCCAAAACATATTCTTGGGGCGGGAAATCGGAAAGAAACTCTTCATTGATAAAAAAAATATGTATGCTCGTAGCAGTGAGATGCTGGCAAAACTCGGTTTCGATATAGATCCTCACACCCTTGTCAGGGATCTTTCGACTGCTCAGCAACAAATCATCGAGATTGTCAAAGTTCTTTCTTACGATTGTCGGATCATCATCATGGACGAGCCGACAGCGAGTTTGACTTCGACTGAGATCGAGAAATTATTCGAAATCATTAAAGAATTGCAGAAAAAAGGTATCAGTATCATCTACATCTCCCATCGGTTTGAAGAATTAAAGGAAATCGGAGACCGCATCACCGTATTGCGAGATGGGAAATACATCGGGACCGTCCCGATTGAAGAGTTTGATTATGATCAGATCATCAATATGATGGTCGGCAGAAAACTCGGGGCGATGTACCAATGCCATCATGTGCCGACTACTGAGAAGGTTCTGGAAGTAAAGAACCTGAAGATTGCCAGTCATACGAAACCCATTGATCTGTATGTGAATAAAGGAGAAGTCGTGGGTCTCAGCGGTCTTGTGGGATCAGGGAGAACTGAACTGGCCAAGTCAATTTTTGGTAGTCGGACGTATTTCGGCGGTACGATCAGGTATGACGGACAGGTGATTAAAAAGGTGCACCCTTCACAGTTGATTGCAAAAGGCCTCGTCTATCTCTCCGAAGACCGTAAATTGGAAGGATTGGTACTTGAAATGCCCATAGCACACAATATAACCTTGGCATCGTTGCCACGTCTTTTCCCGAAAACGAATATTCATCGTGGCAAAGAACGGACGGTCGCCTTAAAAGGTGTCCGGGACCTTAATATCATCTCGAATTCACTCGATCAATTGTGCAATACGCTCAGCGGTGGAAACCAGCAGAAAGTAGTTTTGGCAAAGTGGTTGTTAACGGAGCCAAAAGTGCTAATCTTGGACGAACCTACCCGTGGTATAGACGTGAATGCGAAAAGCGAGATATATAGGATCATTGATCGGCTGGCCTCTGAAGGGGTTGGAATTCTCATGATCAGTTCTGAGTTGCCAGAAATTATCGGAATGAGTGATCGTGTATATGTGATGCGAAATGGCACGATATCGGCAGAGCTGACAGAGAAAGAGGATTTCGACCAAGAAAAAATCTTATCATACACGCTTGGATGACAGGGGTTCGGAATGAAAGGATTGTTGTTTGACATCAAAGAATTGGCTGTGTTCGATGGGCCCGGAATACGGACGACCGTATTTTTAAAAGGTTGTCCATTGCGCTGTTCATGGTGTCACAATCCTGAGGGTATCGATCCAAAACCACAGTTGATGGTGAGTTATCATTCATGTATTTCATGCGGAGCTTGTGTTTTAGCGTGTGACACCGATGCAAATGCGAATTTGTGTACGGCATGCGGAACGTGTGTTCCCAGTTGTCCGTTGCGATTGCGCAGGATTGCGGGACAGTGGTGGGAAGCCTCTGATTTAGCTAAAGAATTGCTTCGAAATCGTACAATATTGGAAAAAAATGGGGGAGGGATTACTTTTTCCGGAGGAGAACCCCTGTTGCAATACGCCTTCATGCTTGAAGTAATCAAAAACCTCGAAGGATTGCATTGTGCTATTGAAACAAGCGGTTTCGCTTCAGAAGATGTGTTTAAAACGATCGTTGATGCAGTTGATTTTGTGATCATGGATCTCAAGGTGATCGATGATGCCATGCATCGCAATTATTGCGGTCAATCAAATAAACCAATACTGCGCAACCTTGAATACTTGAAGCGTTCGGGTGTCCCATTCATGATACGGATTCCTATGATTCCACAAGTTAATGACAGTGAAGAAAATCTTATCGCCACCGCAGATCTTCTTGGACAGGCAGAACACCTGGTGAAGGTGGAGTTGTTGCCCTATCAAAAGACTGCGGGTGCAAAGTATGAGATGATCTCTGAAGAATACAGACCGCGATTCGACGTAAAAAGAGAACCGAATGTATATACGCACATCTTTATCGACAGGAATATCGTCTGTTCGGTAGGTTAGGATGCCAGATTATTGAGGTAAAATCGATGGAGCAACGAATAGAAAACATAAGAGATTTTTTTATAGTGGACAAAAAGCATCACGCTTACCGGCAGAAACAACTCGATCCTTTGGAACTTACGAGAACGTTGGAGAAGGAACATCTTGACGATGTAGAACGAGCGTACCGACGCCTTGAGTGGGTATTGTCCCATGAGCAACCGGTGGTCTTTTCCGATGAACAAATCACTTTCGTTCGAACAGTATGCGAGGTCCCGGAGATCTTTAGTGAAAGAGAATGGGATACGATACGTCAGAAGCATCGAATACATGAACAAGGCAAAGTATCGAACATCAATTGCGGTTACATGTCTTTGATTGACATTGGCACCGCTGGAAAACGAAAAGAGATACTCACAGCCCGTAAAACATACGAAGCACGACACGATAAACAAAAAGTTGCCTATCTGGATGTGTTGCTCAAGGTGTTGGCCAGCATGGAACATTTTTCTGACCGATACCGTGAAGCAGCCCAAAAAGCAGGTAACACGATCGTAGAAGAATCTCTTTCGGTAATTCCAAGAAAAAAGCCGGAAACCATGTTACAAGCTCTGCAATTTTTTCGACTGATACACTATTGCCTTTGGGCAAGTTTCAACTACCATAACACGATCGGTCGGTTCGACCAGTATATGTACCCGTATTATAAAAATGACATAGATGCTGGTGTTTTGGATGAACATGGCGCACTTATGTTGCTTGAAGAATTTTTCATTTCATTCAATAAAGACAGCGACCTATATCCCGGGATGCAACAAGGGGACAATGGCCAAAGCATCGTCCTTGGCGGTGTAGATGAGCACGGAGCAGATGCATTTAATGACTTGTCCAAATTATGTATGAAGGCGAGCCTGGAATTGAAGTTAATCGACCCCAAGGTGAACTTACGGGTTCACAAAGATACTCCGCTCGCATTATATGAATTGGGAACACAGATGACAAAGCAAGGCTTGGGATTCCCCCAATATTCCAATGACGATGTGGTGATCCCGGCATTGAAGCGATGGGGGTACGAACATAAGGATGCCTCCAATTATGTTGTCGCGGCCTGCTGGGAATTTATCATTCCTGAAGTCGCCATGGATATAGTGAATATCGATGCGTTGTCATTCCTGCAATGTGTGATGGATGCAATCGAGACGCTCGACGACTGCGACACGTTCGAACAATTCGCAAAAGAGGTGCGTAAACGTCTTAGGGTTCGAGTTGCACAAATCTGTGCGAATACCAATGGTATTTACATGGAACCGGCACCGTTGATGTCCATATTAATGAACGGTTGCATAGTAAAGGCACAAGATATAAGGGATGGAGCAACATACAATAATTATGGGGTTCATGGTACCGGCTTATCTTCAGCAGCCGATTCCCTCGCAGCGATAAAACGCTATGTGTTCGAAGAACGGACAGTGGACAAACAACGACTTTTGCACGCACTTTCAACTGATTTTGCTGATGATGCGCAATTATTAGCCATGTTACGATACGATGCTCCCAAAATGGGAAACGATGATGATTTTGTCGATGATCTGGCAACACAATTATTAGATTGGTTCGCAGAGGCGATGGAAGGTTATCGTAACGACCGCGGTGGAATTTTTAGGGCGGGTACAGGATCGGCCATGTATTATTTGTGGCATGCTGATGAACTTGGGGCTTCTCCGGATGGAAGACGGTCAAAAGAAGCGTTCGCCTGCAATTTTTCTCCATCGCTTTTTGCTAGAACCAAAGGTCCTGTTTCGCTGATCAAAAGTTTTTCAAAAGCTCACCTTGAACGAGTCGCTAATGGCGGCCCTCTGACACTCGAATTGCACGATACGATGTTTCGTAGTCCTGAAAGCATCAAGAAAGTGGCGTCGCTTGTAAAAACATATATGGATCTCGGAGGGATGCAGATGCAATTGAACGGCGTAAATCGAGAAACGATGCTATCTGCACAAAAATATCCTGACCAATACAGGAACCTTATAGTGAGAGTTTGGGGGTGGAGCGGATATTTCGTAGAATTGGACAAAGAGTATCAGGACCATATCATAACTCGCATGGAACTGGACATGTAGCAATATCTTGGTGTACGGTTTCTCCAGAAGGTTATGCTTCAAAGGAGGTGGTCTTTCATGTCTAGAAGATCAAGACGCGTAACGATGAAGGATATTGCCGAAGCTACCGGGTTTACCGTGAATACAGTAAGCCATGCTTTGAAGGATCTTAAAGACATATCGGAGGAGACAAAAAAGGTCATCCGCCAAAAAGCACGTGAAATGGGATACCTGACAAATCTCGTTGCGGTCTCAATGCGTTCGGGAAAAACCAACACGCTTGCAATCATCATTCCTGATATTGGCAACCCTTTCTTTGCAACAAAAGTCAAAGAGATGGATGCGTTGCTTCGAGATAACGGATACTCATCCATAATCATCAATACTGATGAAAATAGTGAAAAAGAGTACGAATCGGTGAGGATGGCGATAAGTAGGAAAGTTGACGGGATCATCATCTGTCCGACACAAACCAGGACCGACATTTTCGATTTGATGATTGAAAACTCCATTCCCTATGTCGTCATCGGCAGAAAATTTTCTGGCCATCTTTACTACTCGGTGGTGTGGGATGATGTGCGTGCAGGGTATCTGGCCACCGAACATCTCGTACGACAAGGAAAGAAGCGAATTCTCTATCTGAATGGTCCGCCGCATATTTCTTCATCGAACGACAGATTAGCAGGATATAAGCTCTGCTTGGAAAAACACGGCATTGGATTCGATGAAAAATTGGTTACCGAAGCCGATATTGTTGAAACATTAGGGTGCAACTGCATTTATTCGATTTTAGAAAAACAGGTCGTCTTCGATGCGATATTTGCTTTTTCAGATTTCATTGCGTTTGCTGCGGTCGCGACACTGCATATGATAGGCGTGGATGTTCCGGTCGTAGGTGTTGACGATATTCTTTCGGATTTGAATCTGCCGGTCAAGCTTTCTTCGGTTGGAGTAAGAAAAGATAATGAGGCTCATGCGATTATCAAAATGCTTTTCGAACAGATGAAGGATGCTCCGACATCCACGCCTCATATCGTAGTTATCGAGACTTTCCTGGTGAATCGGGATAATTAAGCACGCGCAAAGGGATGCACCCCAGGTACCAAGAGAATTTATTTACACAATTTTTGTCAATTTTTTGATTACATGCGACAGGTTTATTTTCGATACGAGCCCGGTAATGTCTCATATTTTTTACAAGAAGACAATGCCGAACTCTATTTCGAGGTTTAAAAACAGTCCTTAATTTTTCGGGCAGAGAGGATTTGAACCTCCGACCCCTTGGTCCCGAACCAAGTGCGCTAGCCCCTGCGCTACTGCCCGATATGTTTGGAAATTGCTTTCAAAGTCGAACCAACTATATACAATGAGACCTATCGTGTCAATGTTCATTGACAATGGTAGTTTGTTAATGGTATTTTTCATGGGATGCATTTTTTTACTTTATCAAATGCACTGTATTAGAATAAAAAGAGGTCGAACATGCCTTCCAAGGAAAACAAGAATATCGAAGCTGATACCAATGTCGTTGAATTCAAACCAAATAAACCAAAAGGCAAGGAACCTGCAAAGCCGGCTGCGAATAGCACCAAAGCAAAGAAAAGTTTTACCCCGTCCCAAATCATAACCGTAATAATCCTCGCATTATTGGCAATCGTATTGATACTCGGCGGAGTGTTGCCATCATTCATTTCCACTCGCACCGGAGGTGATAGCATCCTTTTTGGAAAATATGACGGGACACCCATCGAATTTAAAAACGGTAATTATTTCCATAGACAATACAGCACACTTTCACGTCAAACCAACGACACGAGCATCAATGGCATGTACCAAGTATGGTACAACTCATACCAAAATACGATTTTCCATACAGCCCTGACAAAAATGGCGAAGACAGCGGGTATCGTCGTTGCAGAGGATACTTTGAAAAAAGCTATCATCGATAGCGGCGCTTATAACAAAGACGGTGTGTTTGATGCTGAAACATATAAGAATTCTACAATCGATTATCAAAAACAGATAAGTACGAGTGTAGAGGAGAATCTTCCTGCTCAGATGGTCATTCAGGACATCACGACAGTGCTGACACCGGCTGGCGAGATTGATTATATCGTCGCGATGAGTGACAACGCCAGGACATTCGAATATGTGACATTCGATTCCTCATTATATCCTGATGATTTGACTCAGGTATACGCGCAGGCAAATCTTGCCTTGTTCACTCTTGTCGATGTTTCAATTTTGACCATGGCTGAAGAGGAAGCGTTGAAGACCGTTGCAGCAGAAATAGCTAACGGAAGCACGAGTTTCGCTGATGCGGCTCTGGCTAATAGCATTGATGGATTTGCTTCGGAAGGCGGACGTGCCGGAGTATTTTACCTTTACGAACTGCAAGATAACTTCACCGAACCTGAGCAGGTAAATATCTTGTATTCGACCCAGGCGGGATCTGTTTCACAAGTTTTTGCTTCACCTTCGGGATATACGCTCTATCAAGTTGAACGTGCTCCATGGATTGCAGATTTCTCCGATCCTGAAGTATTGTCTGATGTGAAACGATATATCGGCCAAAAAGATTCCGGAGTTCTCACTGGCTATCTGGAGGAGCAAGCCCAACTATTTGCAGAAGTCGCAGAACAAAAAGATTTTGCTATCGCTGCGGGTGAAAAGAACCTTGAAACCATTTCTGTCCCGGCTACTCCCGCAAACGTCGGAAATTCTTCCTATCTGGGGAGTTTCGCGTATACGGATTACAACGGCCCGTTAGCTTCGTTATCTCAGAATTCAGATGTCATGAAAGAGTTATATACGGCTCCAATCGGATCGGTGACAGGTCCTTACACGGTCGGTTCCAGCTTTTTAGTGACAAAAATCACGGGCGAGGAAGCAGGAGATGCCCAAATGGGTGAATACCTTAAGATGGTATACCCGTACTATTCGCAATCGCAAGCACAGCAGGATCTGGCGATGTCGGTATTCGCTTCGGATAAACTGGAAGATAATTTCTTTGAAGTATTCTTCGATAAGATTCTTGGATACGGTAGCGAAACATAAGATAATAGGTATTATGCGTTCTGCGGAAGGCTGCTCGGTGGGCAGCCTTCTGTCATTGGTGACGACAGGCGTATTCATGACTATTGTATAAGAGTATAATGGAACTGGTTTTTATCAGACGGAGAAAAATATTATGAAATCGCCAAAAGAAATGGCATTGGAAAGAAAATTGCTCGCACAATTGAGCGAACATCCCGAAGCACGAAAAGTCGCTGAACTCTTGACAAGCGATGAAGAGATCCAGGTTATGCAAGATTATGCGAACAGTGTATCGATCATAAGGCTCGGATATAATGATCACGGTCCTGTGCACATGCGTCAGGTCGCAAAAAATGCCGTGATGATGATGCATCTGCTGAAAGATGCCGGAATCCAAGGAAACCTGGAAAAAGACAAAGCGGGAACCTTCGATGAAAGTCTTGCCGCTGTGATACTGGCTTCATTTCTCCATGATCTGGGAATGGCGGTCGGAAGACAAGACCATGAGCTATTCAGTGCAACGCTTTCATTGCCAATCATTACCAGGATTCTTAAACAAGTGTATCCTGATGATATCCAAAAACTCGTTGCGGTCCGTTCTTTGGCCTTGGAAGGAATTGTCGGACATATGGCCAATCGGAAGATCCATTCGATCGAAGCAGGCATTATTCTGGTCGCTGATGGATGTGATATGGAAAAAGGCCGTGCTCGAATCCCAATTGCCTTGTCCACAGAACCAAAAATGGGGGATATTCATAAATATTCTGCTAACTCGATTGAGAGTGTGGACATAACAGCAGGAGCAAACAAACCGATTAGGATAATAGTCGAGATGTCCGCGGAAGTTGGTTTTTTCCAGATAGAGGAAGTATTGTTCCCGAAAATTAATTCAAGCCCTGTCAAACCCTATATCGAACTGTATGCGGGAGTTCAGGGACAAGAGCAAAAGCGATATCTGTAGTAATGTGGTTTTATTTTATTAAT